>ENA-ORXU01000321-ORXU01000321.1-marine-metagenome-genome-assembly--contig:-NODE-321-length-59086-cov-4.387297_pt1 | contig 59086 bp, 32 predicted proteins | sample MGYA00237869_ERZ511484 | MGnify/ENA metagenome assembly ERZ511484 | reverse complement strand
ATACAGCCCTGCAGCATATCCGTAAGAAAAAGCACCAGTTTGAAAATAGCGACTCAGAAGTGGCCCTGGCTATTCCCAGCAATGAACCCGATGCTATATCCCGACTCAATGCCCAGGCGCTCACAAAATTGGTACAACAACTACCGGTGGGATATCGGACCGTATTCAACCTTTACGTTATCGAAGGTTATAGCCACAAAGAAATTGCGAAGCAACTTAATATTAAGGTGAATGCCCAGTCTAGACTCAACCAGTATATTCAGACTGTGCGATTAAACGGAATAGAAATAAATCGCACCTATATTCATCACGATGAAATTATGGTGGGCGGCACACTTGAGTTTGATATGGGCTTAACACCAAATATGCAATGGGCGACAGATGTGTCGGCGCTCCCGGCGCGCATTCTGGATGATTCAGATTTTATTCCTGCACCAGTGTTGAAGCTAATAACTAACGAAAATGGATTTACTGAACGCGTCTCGATTGAGCACCTCGACGAAGACGTTAAACTTTTTTATCGATTCAATAGTAATGATGCTTTTACACCTTTCAACCAGCCGGTATCTGTCGTATCTGGTGGACTATTTGAATTTTATGCATCAAATGTCAATTCCTCAACCGATACATTTCAGACAAATTTCATAGCACGTGATACTTCGTTAAAAATTATATTATTCAGCCAATTTGCCAAACAATATCAAGCCAGTGGTCCTATGGCGTTAATCGATGGCATCGTTGGCGGACCCGAATATCGATCCGGAACATGGCAAGGTTATGAAGCGCAAGATTTGGACGTGGTTATCGACCTTGGTACGAATAAAAATGTCTCATCTATTTCTTGTGGATTTTTACAAGATCAAAATAGTTGGATTTTTATGCCCAAATCCGTTACCTATTCCTACTCTTCTGATGGAAAAACTTATCATGGTTTACCTACAATTACCACACAAACTGACCCTAAAAAAGAACATCCCTCCGTCGAGCATTTCACAAGCAAAACTGATTTACAAGCACGGTTTATAAAAATGGATGCAGCTGGCCTAATCACTTGTCCGCCGTGGCACAAAGGAGGGCCGGATGGTATGGCTTGGATATTTGCAGATGAAATTATTATTGAAAAAAAATGACGTTGAATAATTGTGCGAATCGCCGAAGGACAACCATGTCATATGAATAAAATCATTTCGATGTATTCCGTCGCTCTTACAGTTTTATTCGCATATATGTTATATGGCTGTGAGCATGTGAAAGACAAAACACCACAAACACAATTCATTCATGACGGATGGGTATTTTACGCGGATAGTTCTCCGGACAAGCGATATTTGGCTGAAGTACCTGGAACTATTCACACGGATCTATTGCGTAATAAGCTTATCGATGATCCATTTTACGGGAATAACGAGATAGCGATGAAAGCTCTCGAGCCGATCCAGTGGGTCTATGAAACGAGTTTCGACTTGAACGAGAACCATTCACATTTATCGAATAAAACTTTAAAATTCGCAGGTCTCGATACCTATTCTGAAATAATATTAAATGATCAATCATTAGGCTTGACTGATAATATGTTTCGGTCCTGGACTTTTGATGTTGGCGATATACTGCGACAAAAAAATAATATTTTAAAAATCAAATTTACGCCACCGAGACATTATAATAAAAGTACGATCGAAGACTTGTTGTATATATTACCAGCAGATAACGAAGCCGACTCAGTTAAAATAAGTCCATATACGCGAAAGGCTCCTTATCATTTTGGCTGGGATTGGGGGCCGCGAATGATCACGTCCGGTATATGGAAGTCTATTTCTCTCATACAGCACGGACCCACATCGCTCGAGGGTGCTTATGTACAGACTATATCTCTAGATGCTCAAACTGCGCAACTCGAATATGATTTACAAATAAAATCTGAAGACTTTGTGGAAGATGTCAAGGTAGAAATAGCCGACACCTTTTATTTAATAAAACTAAAACCCGGAAATCATCCCTATCGCATTCCATTTGAGATCAGCGATCCAAAATTGTGGTGGCCAAACGGAAGTGGCGATGTGCATCTATACGAGAGCGATCTAGTATTGTCTGCTAATGGATTAGCTTTTGCTCATCATACGATTTCCTACGGCGTACGCACTGTAGAATTAGTGAATGAGCCGGACAGTATCGGCACATCATTTTATTTTAAAGTAAATGGGAAACCATTATTCATGCAAGGCGCCAATTATATTCCGCAAGATGTATTTATTCCGAGAGTGTCTCATGATCAATATCGGACGCTCTTACTATCGGCTCAAGATGCTGGGATGAATATGTTACGTGTTTGGGGTGGTGGCATTTACGAGCAAGACATCTTTTATGATCTGTGTGATTCTTTGGGCTTGCTTGTATGGCAAGATTTTATGTTTGCCGGAACAATGTATCCGGGTGATGATATTTTTATCAATAATGTCAGGCAAGAAGTTGAAGAGCAGGTTGAGCGATTAAAAGGCCATCCTTCTGTTGCTCTATTTTGTGGCAATAATGAATTGGAAGTGGCGTGGTTTAATTGGGGTTGGCAAGAAAAATATAATTATTCGACGGTGGATTCCACAGAAATATGGAATAATTATCTTGAATTATTTCATGGATTGATTCCAAATATTATTGATTCTATCGGAAATGGAATAGCATACACGCCGACGTCACCCTTAAGTAATTGGGGCACTCCTGAAAATTTCAATCACAGTTCCATGCATTATTGGGGAGTTTGGCACGGTCGAGAAAATTTCGAAGATTATGAAACTAATGTCGGACGATTCATGGTAGAATATGGGATGCAAAGTTATCCTGAACTCTCAACTATATCAACTTTCGCACCGGAAGATCAATTAAGCCTTACCAGTGCGATCATGCAAAATCGACAAAAAAGTTATATCGGCAATGACGAAATCTTAAAACATATAGAGCAACATTATGAGTCTCCAACGGACTTTGCTGATTTTGTCTCGCTCAGTCAGCAGTCACAAGCTAAAGCATTGGCGATGGCCATACGCGCTCACAAGTCAAGCGACGGTCATTGCATGGGTACTCTTCTTTGGCAGTTGAATGACTGTTGGCCTGGACCAAGTTGGAGTATCATTGATTATTACGGGAATGAGAAGGTGGCTTATGATAGTGTGGGGGCTTTGTTTGGGGTGTGGGGGGAATGATAATTGACGATGGATGCAAAACGCGCTATTTTCAAAACACGAAAGAGCCAATACTGATGCGAATAAATTACTCGATATGCTTTAACCTTTAATTATTAAAAGCTATTTTAATTCATGTCAAACCTCAGTTAGATTGACATGAAGTCTGTTTTTCGATGGTTAGTCTGCTCTATTTTCGCTAACTTGAAGCGTTTAAATAATTGGCATTTTGAATTAATGACAATGAATGGTATATTGCATGCACAAAACATGTATCACCATGCACACACTGCGATTTCTGTTTTACAATTCATTTTTAGTCCTAATTTTCGTACAGATCTGTTCTCAATCGATCGGTCAGAAAATTGATTACGAAGTTCTATTAGGATACCAATCTACAAACCAAGTGATCGGCAATGATCTTTACACATCATCAACTGATACTCCTATGGAGTTTTTAACGTTACGAAATGTAAAAAATGGCGAATGGGTTTGGAGCAAAGATATATGTCAGTGTTTGGGTTCAGGCATTAGAGGTATTGCAATCATAGGGGACACTATGGCGATAAACTATGGAAACAACGGAAAGGTTTACCAAACCGATGAAAACTTCGCTCAACCTATGCTCATTGATTCAGTAACACCAACAGATTTCAAAATTTCATTCATTACAAATTTTAATCATGAAAATAATCGAGTCTTACTGCAAGGATTCGGTAGAAATGATGATGGCCATTATCCGTTTGATCTGGTGCTAAATCCGGTTGATCAAACAATTTTACGGGAGAACTTTCATGACGATCTCAACTGGACTGACAGGTTTTTCTTTATTGAAGATTATTCAGAACTGTTAGTCTTTGATTTGGATACAAGTGTATTTATTCAAAAGCTAGATTCAACGCAATCAGTAATCTGGGAAAAGACCTATGACTACAGGTTTCGACGGATTTTTCTAGATAACAGTGACAATATTATTTTAATAGAATCTGTGAACGATACAACCAATAATATACAAACATATAATAATCGCATCACTAAAATCGCGTCGAACGGTGAACTAATATGGCGAAGCGACACGATGTCTTTTAAAAGTAATGGTGGAGATCGACGCTATTTTCAAATTATGAATGTTCAAACTTTATCAGACAAATCAGTGGTAGCAGTAGCTTCAGAATTATATCCTCATATTTACTACGGAGGAAACTTTTTTTATTTCCTACTTAGATTTGATTCAACCGGTCAATTAATGTCACAATTGGATTTACGCGGCTATCCTGCTAATGAAATCGTTGTACTGGACAATGAAGATCTACTGCTGTTCGGTGAAACAACATATGGGGGAGCTCCTACAGATTTCATGATGAAAATCTCGGAATTATTTTCAAGGACAGAACTACAAGAGATAGAGTTAGACGATGTAAAAATATATCCAAATCCTGCTCATGATATAGTCCATATATCCTCAAATGATAATAAACCGCCCGAAACCGTAGTAATTTGGGATTCCAAAGGTCGAATGGTGCTGGAAAATCAGGTGAAGAACGGCGTTATAAGTGTTTCCAATCTTATGAACGGAAACTATTATGCACAGATATTTTTTAAGGATAATATGGTCGTTAAAACTTTTTCGAAACAATAGGCCAAAGACCACTTTGACATAGCTTCCTTTGACACCATTTTCCATTATAGCCAATGCTAAATAAGAACAAGGAAAACATTCGCTTTAGGCGAGTTCAGACAGGCATGTCTAACCTAATCAAATGCGCTAGAATATCTTATACAAAACATTTCACCGATCTAAATTTTAAAATTAAAGATGTATTTTCAATATTGGTAATTTGTACAATAATTAGTTGCACCACGACCAATAAGATATTCAATACTGAAGGACAAAGTTTTAAGTCAAATACCGATATTCCATACGCCATAGTAGTAGACACTGTCATCAAAAATCTTGACACATTCTACACGTCAGAGCTAAGAATTTACGAAATAGCCTCATCACTGGATGCGACAAAGATGATGTATAAAAATTACGGTGATTGGTCGGGTGAGCATAAAGGCAAGTATCAGGAGAACATTAATCAATGCGTTTGGCTAGATGTCGATTTGAATAATGACGGTCGAAAATATATCGTAATCACTGATGGCACAGAGACTCTGACTGAATACTTTACGTCATTGATCATATTCGATTCGGATACGAAGAACTGTTTTCAATATGATTATCCCAAAAGACAAGAAATGATTGACTTGGTTATGGAGAAAATGAATGAGCCGTAATAAATTTTGACTCAAAAAATCAAGTGAGCATCGTATCTTCGGTTATATAATCTTTTCAATCGCTTGTAATAAATTACTTATGACTCACAAAGACTCAGAAATCGTAAAATGCCAAATGATGATCAGAAAACCTGTCGAACAAGTTTTCCAAGCATTTATCGATCCTAAAATCACAACCAACTTTTGGTTTACCAAGTCAAGTGGAAAATTGGAACAGGGAAAAACTGTTACATGGGAATGGGAAATGTACGGACACTCGACAGACGTAATTGTAGAGGATTTAATCGAGAATGAAAAAATAACTATTCAGTGGGATTCACCACCGACAAATGTTGATTTTGAATTTGAAGTACTAACCGAAAATCAAACATACGTCACCATAACCCAATCAGGCTTTAACAATAGCGGCGACGAACTCATCGCATCGATCAAAGATAGCACAGGTGGATTTACTACCGTATTGGATGGGTTAAAAGCCTATTTGGAACACGATATTAATTTAAATTTAATTGCCGATAAGTATCCTCAGAAGCGAAATTGATATTTTAGTGAACAGGAAGTCTCTCCGAAAGAAATGCAACGACACGACCCTCACGGATCAACATGAGTAAAAATCTCAGAAAATGAGTCGCACTGAAACCTCCACGACTTATAGCTTCGAATTTCAATCGTCATTTAATCCGCAATTAAGGAAGAATCATTCTATTATCGCTTCACCACATAATCACCCCAATCAGCGATCGATTGAACAATCGGAATTAACGTACGACCTAATTCCGTAAGAGCGTAATAAACTTTCAAAGGTGGCTTTTTATGAACCACTTTACGTTTAATTATTTTTTGCTCTTCTAGTTTCTTCAATTGAAGACTCAATGTCCTTTCGGTAACCGCTGGCATCTCCTTCCGTAATTCATTATATCTCAATTCGCCTTCCCGCAAATGATAGAGAATGACGGTTTTCCATTTGCCACCGATTATGTCCATGGTCAGACTCGTGCAGCAGGGGTACACTTTACCTGCATAAGTTATCTTATTCTCGTCTTTCATTTCATACTATCCTTTATGACCGTTATTGCAAATCTAAGATACAATAACTATTATTGCAACTATATTAATGATAGTTTAAAATTTATCTTATGAAATCAATGATTCTTAATGACTACGGAAGTGATTCCACTTTTGAAATGACTGACACAGCGAAACCAACTCCATCGAAAAATCACGTGCTGGTAAAAATTGCAGCTTCAAGTGTCAATACGGTTGATACCATGATTCGAAACATGGGAAAAGACCTACCCTTGTCACCCGACACTCCTGCAATTTTGGGGATGGATTTCGCCGGAACAATTGTGCAATTGGGAGATAATGTCACTGATTTTAAAATTGGAGATGAAGTTTATGGTTGCGCCGGAGGATTGGCTTCACTACCTGGCACACTGGCAGAGTACATTTCAGCGGACGTCAAATTGATTGCTCATAAGCCTAAAAACTTATCTATGCGAGAAGCGGCGGCACTACCTTTGGTCGGCATTACAGCATATGAGGGACTTGAACGAGCTGGAATTAAATCGGGCCAAAAGGTTTTAGTTCACGGTGGATCCGGTGGCGTTGGTCATGTGGCAGTGCAATTAGCGAAGCATTTTGGCGCTGACGTTTATTCTACTGGAGGCGGTGATCAGCAATTATCATTAATAAAAGATCTCGGTGCCACTCCCATTAATTATAAGACCGAAAAAGTCGAAGCGTACAAAAATAAATATACCGATGGTGTAGGATTTGATATCGTATATGATTCAGCCGGTGGCGAAAATATGACTAAATCTTTCGACGCTGCCGCGTTGAATGGGCATGTGGTCACAACAGTCGCTATGGTTGAGCTCGATTTAACTCCGGCACATTTCAAAGGTTTATCTCTGCATGTTGTTTTCATGTTAATCCCTATGTTACATAATTACAAAAGAGAAGATCACCATCGTATTTTATCTGAAATATCCCGCATAACCGAATCAGGAAACTTAAAACCAGTACTAGACGAAAATAATTATTCATTAAATGAGGTCAACAAGGCCTATACTAGATTATCAAGTGGGAACGGTATGGGTAAAGTAGTCGTAGAAAATTAAAAATAACTGCTCTGATAAATAATTTTGAAAACATAAATAATGGCTTTAATGCCGTGTTTAAAAATGGGCACCTAAGCATCGGTCTTGTTATTCCCATAGCTGAATACAGTAACTCAGCCGTACCCGATATGCAAAGCCATTTGGCTAAAGTAAAACTTGCAGAAGAGTTAGGTTTCAAAGCAGTATGGATGCGAGATGTGCCCCTTCATGTACCGTCTTTCGGAGATGCCGGTCAAACTTACGATCCATTTACATATCTGGGATATCTCGCTGCATTGACCGACCATATCGCCTTAGGAGTTGCAAGTATCGCTTTGCCATTGCACCACCCCATCCACGTAGCTAAGTCAGCAGCTACAATTGACCAATTATCAAAGGGCCGAATGATACTTGGTGTCGCGTCCGGCGATCGTCCGGAAGAATATCCAGCCATGAATATAAACTTCGAAGATCGAGGTCAAGCATTTCGCGATGCCTTCGAATATATTTGTAGTGCTCAATCTGATTTTCCTCAATTAGCGTCGAATCGTTTCGGTCGATTAGATGGAAAAAGCGATATCCTTCCGAAACCTTACAAATCTAAAATCCCGATCTTAATTACAGGGCATAGTCAACAATCTACTGCGTGGATTGCTGAAAATGGTGACGGCTGGATGTATTATCCAAGAAACTTATACATGCAACAACTTAACATCCAAGAGTGGCGCGAATTAATTTCAAAAACGCAGAAGATTAATAAACCGTTTCTCCAACCGCTATATATAGACCTCCAAGATAACGACGATTTTAATCCTGTCGGAATTCATCTAGGTATTAGGACCGGTATTCATCATCTTATAGAATATCTTATGAAATTGCAGGATATCGGCGTCAATCATTTGGCAATAAACCTCAGGTTCAATTCAAATAACATTGAAAAAACTATGGAAAAATTGGCCGATAGGCTTTTTTCTCAGTTTCACATTTAAATATGTAATAACTTATGACCAAAAATATCCTAATCACAGGCAGCACAGACGGAATCGGAAAACTAGCAGCAAATAAAATGGCCAAGGCAGGTCATCAACTCTATTTGCATGGAAGGAATGAAAGTAAGCTAGAAACAGTGATCAGTGAATTGAAACGGACATCAGGCAATGATCATATCGAAGGATTTGTTGCTGATTTCTCAGATTTAAATCAAGTGCAACAGATGGCACAAGACGTTGAGGAAAAACTTCTACATTTAGATGTTTTAATCAATAATGCCGGTGTTTTGAAATCCCCAAACACGACTGCTGAAAATGGCTTGGACATTCGTTTTGTCGTCAACTATCTGGCACCTTTTCTTCTAACAACCCGATTAATGAAAATCTTAAGTAAAAAATCCAAAGCCAGAGTTATTAATCTTAGTTCAGCCGCGCAAAGTCCCATATCATCAGGTATATTCGATGGAACGAATCGCTTATCAGATCAAGAAGCTTATGCACAAAGCAAACTTGCCATATTAATTTGGAGCTTCTACTTAGCTCGAAAACAATCGGATGTCACCGTCATTGCACTCAACCCCGGTTCATTACTAAATACCAACATGGTTCGAGAAGCTTATGGACGGTATTGGTCCTCAGCAGATAAAGGAGCGGATATCATATACGAATTATCTCTTTCGCCTGAATATGTAAATTCTTCAGGAAAGTATTTCGACAATGACATCGGTCGATTCGGACCGGCACATGAAGACGCCTACAACACAGATTTAATAGACAGCATAATTCAAAAAACTAATCTGACTTTAAAGACCTTTAATTAATCGGTGTGATATTTCTATTCTAGAAATAATTTTAAAACTACAAACATGATCAACCATATAAATAAAATTATCTTAACAAGATTGACAATAACCTTCATGGCCATTTTTACGCTGTTATACGCGTGCTCGAGTCCCCAAGATAATTCTGTTGAAAAATCAACCAACACTATCGAAAATCCAACCAATCACGTTGTTTTGAGCAGCGAGATAATTTGGGAAAAACTAAACCCTGCAAGAGGCGATCAAAGTCCACAAGCCGGCACTCTTTGGGGCGATAGAAAAGGAAGCGCAGCCACCGGATTTCTAGCAAAGTTTGTCGACGGATTCTCTTCGCCGCCGCATATCCATAATGTCACGTACAGAGCGGCGGTTATAAAAGGATCAATTCACAACGACGACCCCAATGCAGCAAACATGTGGATGAAACCAGGTTCATTTTGGACTCAACCAGCAGGTGAATCACATATCACCTCAGCGCAAGGCGAGGAAAACATTGCATTAGTGGAAATAAATAATGGCCCCTACTTAGTCAAGCCTCCAAGTGAAGCATTTGACAACGGAGAACGGCCAATTAATATCGATCGATCGAATATCGTTTGGCTCAACAATGAAATGACTGATTGGGTTAATTCGAGCAGTGACGCAGAAATCAGTATTCTTCTAGATAACCAAAAAAATAATGGTCTGAGAAGTCTATTTATTAAACTTCCTGCAAGTTACAAAGGTGAAATCAAAACGGACGGGACCATTTTACACTCTGTGGTAATAAAAGGTGAGCTACAATATACACTGCCTCAAAACAACATCAAAAAAACACTTGACGCAGGAAGTTACTTTGGTGCTACTGATCGAGCTGTTCATATCGTTGCAAATACATCTGAGGAGGAAGCCATCATATATGTCAGAACAAATGGTCAAGTAATAGTCGATTAAAATATAAATCTCTTCTACCTAAAATAAAATCCTCTGGGCCATAGTCCGTATTCTTGACATTTACCTCAACATTCACAAGCGTGTACGCACCATTGATTCAACCGTTTTAGAACTTACTTTTTCGCACTGTAAGAGCACTTTTAAAATATTACCGTCCATCACATGGCTATCATCCATCCACAATTTAGCCGCACTAAAGAAGTCTTCGACTAGATATACCACACCACCTTGACTAACAAAAATCGCCATCTTCTTTAATATGTGAGTGCCAGCTCCATTTTGATTATTTTAAATCAGCTAAATAGGTTTAACTTGGTCCCATATTCCAATATCTTTATGACAATTAAACCCAACATATGAACCACATTGACTGGATAGGATTTATAGGGGTATTTCAAATTCTATTAGCATACGTTTTAAATATTACCGGCAAGATAAAAAGCACGCATTTCCACTATATTCTGCTGAATTTAGTCGGAGCAAGCATGGCCTGCTTGGCATCGATCTTGATGAATTATCTACCTTTCATCATACTTGAAGGTGTATGGTCGATAGCTTCAAGTATAGCACTTTTCAAATATTTAAACAATAAAAAATGACTGATGAACCTAATTTATGTAATCTTATTGTCACCATGAAATGAATTGCTGAAGCGACTTACTTCGAAAATAAGAATGAATAGATATTGACAGTAGGTAAAATTAATATTCAACTCATATCTTTACACGAATGATTACGCATACATGACCGACAATGCTATTATAGCATAAAAATATCGATATGAACTACACAGAACAAGTCAATAAAGCAAAGGAGATTTCGAATCTGATGCTAAACGGATCATCTGATGAAGAACTTCGTGAGATTCTTAGAACCGAGGGATATTCAAAGTGGGACGCCGCAAAAATATTCGATTTTGCTTTAAAAGCTATACGCGTCAAGTATAGCGATAAAATAAAGAAACAAATGCTCGATGGGACGCTGGAATCCCATCTTGACGACTATGATGAGCTCAGCGCTGAGATTTTTGAGCAAATTCAACATGAACAAATTGCCTCAATTCAGCGGGAAACAAAAAAAGAAATAGTTCGCAGATTTCGACAAGGAGAAGATCTTGATGAAATCGAATCGACAGTTTTAAGCGATTACTTTACAACTGAGCAATTTGACGAAATTGTTTCGAAATTCGAAGAGGATAAATCTGAAATCAGTAAGCAAAAGCTAATAGGTTGGGGTGCTATATTTTTAGGAATAACGTTGACGATATTAAGCGATGAACTTATGTCAAGTGGAGTTATAATCTTTTACGGACTCATCATATTCGGGCTCTGGCAATTATTCCGAGAATATACCTCTCATTACAAAAGATATGATTGAAATTTGGATTCTTATGAAATTAATAATACAAATGATCAGATGAGAGGACAGCACAAGAAAAGGGTACTACTATCTTTTGCCATTACAGTTTATCTATTTTTCGCTTATCTAATTCTAACAAGTTGCGCAACTTTCACCAACGTCCACGATAGCAACGTGCATCGGATTGATAACCTCTCCTCAACATACGTCCCGACACGAAATATCGACGTATGGTTACCGAATAATTACAATGCAAAAGAGCAATACGCCGTCCTTTATATGCATGACGGGCAAATGCTTTTTGATTCTACAAACACTTGGACTGGTCAAGAATGGGGTGTCGATGAAACCATGGATCAGTTGCTCAAAGAAAACAAGGTTATCAACACGATTGTAGTCGGTATATGGAATACACCAAATCGACATTCAGAATATTTTCCTGAAAAACCGTTTCGCCAATTACCTCAATCTCATCAGGACTCACTTTTGACACACAATAGGAATTCCGGCGAAAAACTATTTAAAACCGATGTCTATTCAGACAACTATTTAAAATTTATCGTCAACGAACTAAAACCATATATTGATTCTACTTATTCGACAAATCCCGAAATGCAAAATACATTTATAGCCGGTTCGAGTATGGGTGGATTGATTTCTTTCTACGCTATATGTGAATATCCGGATGTATTTTCAGGTGCCGCTTGCCTTTCCACGCATTGGATTGGGACATTCGATACATTAAATAATCCGATTCCTAACAAGATCATAGCTTATTTAGATGAATATTTACCTGATCCAACCACTCATAAAATTTACTTTGACCACGGAACTGAAACGCTTGATGCACTGTACGAGTTATACCAGAAGCGGGTGGACACCATTATTAGTCGGCATGGCTATGATCGCACAAATTGGAAAACTATAAAGTTTGAAGGCGAAAATCATACGGAGGATGCATGGAAGAAACGATTGCACATACCACTTCAGTTTTTATTAAAAAAACCATACGTTCATGAATAGAAATTGATCATCTTTACCATGTTCTTTCTCCAAGTCTCTAAAATAAATGCATGAGAAACTTCATAAAGAAAACTCAACAAGAAATAGGTCTTGCACCAGATGAACTGATATTTCGCGGTGAGAAAAAAACCGATCAGGTCTTTTTGCGGATCATTGACTTTGATTCGAAAAAAATGACGGAAGATGATATTAAAACGGTCAATGAAATCAGCGAATTTCAACACACTGATACGGTCACTTGGATAAATGTCGATGGTCTTCATAATACAAAGATCATGGAGGAACTGACTGCTGCTTTCAATTTAGACTTACTAGTGACAGCTGAGGTATTAAACACTGACGCTAGACCACGTGTGATTGAATACGACAACTGTGAGCTAATCACCTTAAAAATGTTGAGACTTGACGAAGCGACAGGAAAAACAATAGTTGAAAATCTCAGTTTGATTCTCACCAAATCTGTTTTGATTTCGTTTCAAGAACAACGCGGCGACGTATTCGATCCGGTCAGAGAGCGAATCAGAAAGCAAAAAAAACGCATTCGACACGGAGGGACAGACTATCTCACCTTCGCCCTGTTGGACATTGTCGTTGATAATTATCTTTATGTAATCAGTGTTTTGGGAGAGAAGATAGAGCGCTTAGAAGAAAATTTATTGATCAATCCAGGTAAACACGTCATTAATGAAATCAATGAGTATAAACGCGAACTCAATTTTTTAAGAAAAAGCATTAAACCGGCAAAAGAGATGATATTTTCTTTAGCAAAAACCGAATCAGACTTCATCACGGAAAGTACATATGTCCACTTCAAAGAACTTGAAGACAATATCAGCCAAGCCAATGATGCTTCTGTCGATTATAGAGAAATTTTATCCGATCAGCTAAACATTTATCACACTACAATCAGTAGTAAACTGAACGATATCATGAAATTCCTCACAGTATTTTCGGTCATTTTTATTCCATTGACTTTTATAGCCGGTATTTACGGAACGAACTTTGAATATGTTCCGGAGTTGAGCTATAGATACAGTTACTTTATCATGTGGATTGTTATGATTGTTGTGGCGATAGGTATGTTGTTATTTTTTAAGAGGAAAGACTGGTTTTGAAACCACGAAGATTTATACTACTTCTTGTATTAATTTTCAAGAGATTAATCGTCAATAAATTACATCATAAAGATTCGCTATTGAATTTGACACTCTCAATTTGACACACATGATTAAATCACAATGCCAAGGCTTTCTCAGCACCCCTCCGATCTGGACGGGGCATCGATTTGACATGCAACAATTTGAATTCCCGACGACAGATTTTGATTTATTTCAACCACAACCTATTCCTCAAAATTTGAGACTAGGACATCAAATGGAATATGTGTTCAAACAATTAGTCGACGCATCAAAGCGCTACGATATTACATTGTATAACCTCCAGATTAGAAACGATGAGAAAACACTCGGGGAAATTGATTTCATCCTATTCGATCATTTCACAACTAAATCTATTCATGTCGAACTGACTTGCAAATTCTATATTATTGATCCTGACATAGTTGAACCTGTACAGCAATTAATCGGGCCAAATCGACGAGACTCCTTTGTAGCTAAATTGAATAAAATAAAGAATGTTCAATACGCATTACTTCATTCCGAAGCGGGAATAAGTGCACTTGATGAAGTTGGGTTAGACCATCGCGATATTGAACATCAATGCTGTTTTAAGGCACAAATTTTTGAACCATTTCATCAACGAAATATATCTATTGAGCCGATCAATCCAGCATGTATATCTGGCTACTGGCTGCGGCTAAATGATATCAAAACATCCTATTTTGCCGATGCGCAGTTTTACCTACCAACAAAATCAGAATGGGTCATCACACCGCATGCAAAAGTCAATTGGCAATCGCAATCTGAAGTTTTACCCGATATAGACAAAGCATTGAATGCAAAAAAAGCACCAATTGTATGGATGAAAAAAGCAGATTTGACTTTTGAAAAATTTTTCATGGTATGGTGGTAAAACTGCATTATTAGGCAGTCTGCACAAGATGTAAACACTAGCGGCTTTCGAATACGCTATTCTATTCACAATTACCTCGTCAATGCTTGCTTTCCCTACTTCATTTTCATTCAAGTGATGGGACGCACATGGACCCACTTCGTAAATTTGTATATTTGATCAACTCAACTCTTTAAACCATGGTTCAACCGCTGCGGAAACTCTTAATGGCATTTTTGCTATTAATGTTCAGTCTGCTATCTGGGACTATTGGGTTTCATGTGATCGAGGACTTCAATTGGCTTGATGCATTTTATATGTCGGTCATCACGCTATCTACGGTGGGTTTTACAGAGGTACACGCCTTATCGGACAGCGGTCGATTATTTACAGCTATTTACATCTTACTAAATTTGGCTATTTTAGCATACGTTGTTTCTGTGATCACGAGTTTTATTTTTGAAGGAAAATTTCACTCCATATATAAAAATTACATGTCAGACTTAAAAATAAATAAATTAAATAATCACATTATCGTATGCGGTTATGGAAGAAACGGAAAAGAATCTTGCGAAGAACTCGAGCGTAGTGGAAAACAATATGTGGTCATTGAAAAAGATGCTGAACTCGTCGAAAATTTTTCTTCGAATACGGATTCCTATATGCTATACGGTGATGCGATTTCCGATCATTCATTGAAAACTGCCGGTATCCATAGGGCGGATATTATCATCGTATCTACTCCATCTGACGCGGATAATGTATTTATTACATTGACCTCACGCGAACTGCAACCGGATATAAATATTATTTCCAGAGCATCGGAAAAAGAATCGGTAAGTAAACTTTATCGCGCAGGTGCAAACCACGTGGTAATGCCTGATGCCCTAGGCGGTATGTTTATGGCACAAATGGTCACCAAACCTATCGTTGCCGAATTTCTCAATTTAATGACGAGTTTTCATGATCAGCATTTTCATCTAGAACAGCTACACTATGAAGATATGAAGCCAGCATATCGCGATTGTTCCATTGAAGAACTCGACATTCATGAAAAAACTGGTGGCACTGTCATAGGCGTAAAAAATAATGTCAACGGACTCATTCCAAGTCCAAAAAAAGACACTCATATCGGGCCAAAAGACACCATCGTGGTCTTAGGCGGAGAGCAACAATTGAAATTAATTCGCAAGGAATATTTAAAATAGAAACATAAGGCGACGTATACGGATAGCGTAATAACACATCTTTAAAAAACGCTTATCTGACAAATTCATTTCATGTCATCAATCTGTTTTGAGCCATCCGGTAATACTCAGACGGGGCTTGAAATTAAGCAGTACTTCGTGTTCAAGCTCACTACTTTTGAAAAACACACAAATTCCATTTTTCGGCGAAATTAATTGCGTAGAATTTTCATGAAATATGCGCAACTGACCTCCATCGCCTTCGATCCAATCGACATTCAAATACATAATCATCGAAAAGGCCCGCTTCTTATCATCTTTAAATTGATCAAGATGCCGTTTATAAGACGAACCTTCGGCATAGTATGCATAATGAAATTCATATCCTGTAATTCCTGAATAACATGTCAAATTTAAATAATCGACAAATTTATCCATAAGCAGAAAAAAATCATTTTCATGGACGTCATTATGTCCTTTATCCAACCAATAAATGAGATCGCTTCGAATGGAGACATCCGTATTGAATTTTGAGTTATTGCCAATTCCAGCTCTATTTAATCGCTTTTCATCGAGAAGAGCTAATAAATTATCTTTAAGATGGGCCGATAAATCCTCGCCCAAAAAGCCATCTGCAACACCCACCTTATTTTCTAAAAAACCTTGAATAATTCGTTCAAATATTTCATGGTCCATATTTTATATCTATCAAAACAGCATAAAACTGCTCATGATGTAATGTTAAGCATAATAACAGCGAGAATCACAAATATCAGATAAAACAACTCTTGGGGTAGAGCACATATCTCCTCAACATCGCTTAGTTCCGCACAGACAAAGCAACTTAATGCATCTATGTTTATAATTACCTACCTTTAGATGCACTATTTAATTTGGACAATTATGTACAGGTTTAATTTGATGATATTTTTTTTGGTTTTGACGCCTTGGCTTGCCTTTGGCCAGTCCGAAATTTGTGACAATGGTATTGATGATGACGCAGACAATTTAATTGATCTGAATGATCCGGATTGTGCGTGCTTGATTGTCGAACCCGTTTCCGTGATTCCAAACCCATCGTTTGAGGATCGGAATTGCTGTCCAACCGATAGGAGCCAATTAGATTGTGCGGATCTGTGGATTCAGGCATCTGCGCCAACTACAGATTTTATTCATACATGCGATTGGCTGGGCTGGGATGAATTTCCGCCTCCTCGACCATTTCCAGATGGTGAAGGCATTATGGGTTTTAGAGATGGGCGGGTTCGCAGCGATAATGAAGCAGAACCATTTTGGAAAGAATATGCAGGAGCATGTCTACTGTCCCCACTTCTAACTGACTCCATGTACCGATTCCAATTCGATGTAGGATTTGTCAATCCCGAACGATCCCCTCCTATTGACGTTTCATTCTTTGGAACAACAGACTGCGTGAATTTACCATTTGGAGGAAATGACATCGCATTTGGCTGTCCTTCGAATAGTCCGGACTGGGTCAAATTGGGTGAGGTTCGTGTATCAGGTGTAGCAGGCAATAGATGGGTCAATACTTTTATTGAAATAATCCCTTCGGACGATATTTATGCCATTGCAATAGGTCCTGACTGCAATCCAATACGCACTCCAGTTAGCCTTTATTATTTTTTCGATAATTTATTATTAACCGACATTGCGTCTTTTAATTTTCAGATCAGAGAAATCATGCATCCGTGCAGTGAGACATTTACACTTTCTATTCCCAATAGCTCTGAATTTGAATATCAATGGTATTTAGATGGTATTGCGCTCGCAGGTGAAACATCGGCTGAATTATCTCAAAACTATGGTGAAGGCATTTATCAGGTGAGAGTATTAGATGGGTTATTATGCCAAGTATCTTCTAAGTACGAATACGTCAAGCCGCGATTTACCAGTGCACCCAGAATTGCTATTTGTCAAGGTGAATCATTTTCGTTTGGCGACTTACAAATTACTACTCCTGGATTTTACCTAGATACATTTAAAACTAGAGAAAATTGCGATAGCATTGTATCTCTAGAGCTCGAAGTTATCGGAGACACCTATGACACATTAGAAGTTTCTATTTTAGAAGGTGAATCATTCGATTTACGAGGAGAGTCTTTCGAAATCGCAGGTGATTATCCGCTCACATTTAATTCAAGTCTTGGATGCGATAGTTTAGTCTTGTTGCAGTTGACTAATTTCAAAATTTATATTCCAAATGTTTTCAGCCCAGACAATAATGGAATTAATGATTTATTTGCTCCATTAGCGAAATCCGACATTATTCAATCCCTTGATATACGCATATTTAATCGATGGGGAGAACTATTATTTCAAGGTACTGAATGGAACGGCGGCGAAGAGCAGCCTGGTGTATACGTATATATCGTGGATATAAGTTTTTCGAATGGTCGATCAAAAGCGTTTCACGGATCAGTGACATTGGTGAAGTAGAGGTTTATATTCATTAAATATGTATTCAAGCTATCCACTATAATCGCGCACTCTCAATGACAACAATCCTGCCACGACCATTGACGCGCCACCGACAAGCAATGCATAAATGGGTTGGCCTCCAAAAATAGATGAAACCAGAAAACCAAGAATTGAAGCGGCTACTAATTGCGGTATGACGATGAAAAAATTAAATACGCCCATATAGTATCCCATTTTATTTACCGGCAATACAGATGACAACATGGCATATGGCATCGATAAAATACTTGCCCATGCAATACCTATACCAATTGCAGGTAACCATTCAAGATTCCAAGTAGTGGGCTCATTAATAAAATAAATAGATGCGAGACCCAGACCGCCGCAAACTAAAGCTAAAAAATGCGTAAATCGGCGGCTACTCTGTTTAGCAACAACCGGTAATAGAAAAGCCACAGCTGCGGCAATAATATTATAATTTGCAAATAAGTTTCCAACTAGATTTGCTCCGTCGTTATATACATCAGAAGTCGTATCCGTTGTACCTAGAATATCAGCTGTAACCGCACTTGTCGTATAAATCCACATGGAAAAAAGTGCAAACCATGAAAAAAACTGAACCCAAGCCAAGTCGCGCATGGTCGCTGGCATGAAATGCACGTCATTCATCATCTGAATAAATCCACCATACGGATTAGACGATTGCTGTTTGATACCAGAAATTAATGCTGCCAAACCGCTACCCCCAATCAATAATATTGTCGCCAAAAGTAATTCCTTTTTTAATTCAAAATGGGCAACTAACAATGATGAAATTACACTAATAATCAATAAAATAATGCCGATCCAAAAGTGTTTCTGACCTATTTTTCTATGCCATTCCACCGGTTTTTTCTCTTCAAATTCTTCATCTTCGCTTGCGCCCTCAAATTCTGCGACTTCTTCTGGACTATATTCTTTTGAAGTAAATACTGTCCACAATACCGTAATTAAAAATGCTGCACCACCAATATAAAATGCGAATTTGACAGTATCTGGAATGACGCCTTCTGGAGCCGTGTTGCTCACTCCTAATTGATCGAGAAAGTATGGAAGTTTTGAAGCTAAATACGCACCGATACCAATGAAAAAACTCTGCATGGCAAAACCCATTGTTCTTTGCTCATTTGGTAAATTATCACCGACGAATGCCCGAAAAGGCTCCATGGCAACATTTATAGATGCATCCATAATCCAAAGCATCCCAGCGGCAATCCACAGCACTGGTGAATTAGGCATAAAGATTAGAGCGACGGAAGCTAATATTGCACCAATTAAAAAAAATGGTCTTCGTCTCCCCCACTTCGGATGCCAAGTCCGATCGCTTAGATACCCGATGATCGGCTGCACAATCAGACCAGTCAGTGGAGCGGCCACCCATAGAATTGGAATTGCCTCAATCTCAGCTCCAAGTGTCTGGAAAATCCGACTGACATTAGCATTTTGCAGGGCAAACCCCATTTGAATGCCAAAGAATCCAAAACTCATGTTCCATATCTGCCAAAAGGAGAGGCGTGGTTTTTGTCGCTTACTCATGGTGTTAAGATAATAAAGTTTCGGGTTCAGGGTTCAAAGTTCAAAAAATTTGGCATCGATCCAATACGTGTAGTCCAATGAACAGACGGGCATCAGTTCAAAAGTTGAATAGATTAAAGTTTAAGGCCTACTGCTGAAGGTATAAGAAGTGTTTCGGAACAAGGAATACGGTGTTTTTCATTCAAAGTTCAGTAAGATCAAAATCTCATTCGCGGGGTATGTAGGCTTTAAACTGCCATGAAAACCTATTTAACTATATTTTGATATTTATAAAAGTGAACATGGAGAGATTTGGAAACAACTTCTTATTAAAATAATTTATCAGACTAGTGCCAGAATGGTTTCGAGTTTCGTAATAACTAAGTTTTTTAATGCAAATATTTATTTGCGGGTAAGATTTCTATGAGATCCAACTTCATCAGTCTGAGGCCGATTATCGAATCAATTAAAAACATAAATATGTATCTCTCGAAAATAAATATCGAAAAATTGTTATTTATATAAATAAAATGAAGACGCCGACAGCCGACTGAAAACTGCCGACTGAAAACTGCAAATCCCGTCATGGTCGAAATCTCGGATTTCGCTTCATTCCTAGTTACTCGAGAATTAATGTGATTGATTTAATTGTCGATATCGTGGATGCTCGACATTGATACAACATCGTCGATTTTGGCTAATATCGGCACTGCAGACTGTAGACTGAATGCTGTCGACTGTAAACTGCTGAATGCCGACTGCATCATGCTTCCTACAACTCCCCAATATCTTCAAACCAAAGCTCGGGATGTTCTTCGATAAAATTTTTCATCATATCGATACACTCCGGTAATTGCAAATTAATTACCTCTACCCCATGCGATTCCATAAATTCCTTTGATCCTGTAAAAGTTTGATTCTCGCCAACGATGACTTTTGGAATATTAAATTGTACAATTGTACCGCCACACATGTAACATGGCATCAGTGTTGAATAAATAACGCAGTTTTTATAAGACCCGACCCGCCCGGCATTATTTAGACAGTCCATTTCACCGTGCAGAATTGGATTTTTTTCTTGGACGCGTTTATTATGACCTTCGGCAATGATCTCGCCATCCTTTACTAAAACAGAACCGATCGGAATACCACCTTCTGCCAGACTTTTCTTCGCCTGTGCGATGGCAACTTTCATAAATTTATCCATGGGTTGTGGTGTTAAATGATGTAAATTCAAATCAGGCTTAGCAATCTCTGCGCGAGCTCCGAGCTTACCAATCCCTTAGTTTCAATTTCTGAGCCTATTGCTCCCAATGTTTTAAAGCGTCTTGGACAGTCGGCACAAAGTGATGCTTTCCACCGGCGCGATCATCATCAAATGTTGACGGTATGGTTCCCGCTTGCGTTCGTTCATCCCATGTTATATTCTCCTTTCCGTTGTCGCGCTGTTCCATCGTAATGCATTCCTCGACGGGACACACCAATGCACAAAGATTACATCCAACGCAATTTTCATCTATAATTTCTGGGATGCGATTTCCATTTGTGTGATCTAATTTAATCGCTTGGTGCGCTCCATCGTCACATGCGATATAACATAAATCACATCCGATGCATTTATCGGGATTAATATTTGCAACGACTTTATGTTTTAAATTGAGATGTTTCCATTCGGTTACATTCGGCAGCGCCTTTCCAATAAAATCATCGAGTGAATGATAATTTTTATCCTGCATAAATTGTCGTAATCCGGATTCCATTTCACGAACGATCCCAAATCCATAATGCATCACCGCCGTACAGACTTGCACATTAGAAGCACCCAATAATAAAAATTCTACTACATCACGCCAATTTTCAATACCGCCTATTCCACTTATTGGCGTACTTTGAATTTCTTGATGTTTCGCTAATTCTTTTACCATCTCCAGGGCAATAGGTTTTACGGCAGGACCGCAATACCCACCATTTGTACCTTTCCCGTCCACTACTGGATACGGTGCATACGTATCGAGATCTATTCCAACTATACTTTTAATTGTATTAATCAATGAAATCGCATCAGTACCTCCTCGGACGGCCGCCAATCCCGGATCTACGATATGCGAAATATTCGGTGTGAGCTTTGTAATCACAGGAATTTTGGCAACTTCCTTAACCCATGAAACAATCGTCTGGAGCACCTCTGGTTCCTGACCCACAGCTGAACCCATTCCTCGCTCACACATACCATGCGGGCATCCAAAATTTAATTCGATGCCATCGGCTCCTGCATTTTCTACATCCGCAATTATTTGATGCCATTCTGCTTTTGACTCGACCATCAAACTAGCAATGATTGCATGATCAGGAAAATATTTCTTTACCTCTTCAATTTCTTTTAAATTATCGGCTAAAGGGCGATCAGTTATTAATTCAATATTATTAAATCCAGCCATGCGTGTATCGCGATAATTAATCGATCCATATCGACTCGAAACATTTATTACAGGTACACCGAGTGTTTTCCAAACCGCTCCACCCCATCCAGCATCAAATGCTTTCATGACTTGATAGCCGGAATTTGTTGGCGGTGCAGACGCCAACCAAAACGGATTTGGAGATTTTATACCAGCTAGATTTGATTCGATATTCATAAAAGATATTTAACTTAAACTCGAAATTATTTTATTACTCATGGACTACCCATTTAACCACGTATCGATTCCTTTAGCAGCCATTTTTCCATCGTAGGCTGCATTGACAACTTCGGCACCACCATTCACAGCATCACCTCCCGCGAAATATTTACGATTACTTGTTTGGAATTGTTCGTTCACAACTATTCGATGTCTGGCATCAATGTCCAGATCATCTATCATATCAAATAATGCCTTCTGCTTCGCTTGTCCAGTCGCCTTTATGACCATGCTACATGGAATATCAAATTCACTACCTGGGACATATTCTAATTTACCATTATTATTCTTGGTCTTTATAAATCGCACGGCATCCACTTTTTGGTCTCCTAGAATAGCTATAGGTTGAGCATTGAAAATTGAATCAACACCGGCACCAACCGCCAATTTATATTCAAAATCGTAGGCGGACATACTTGATTTATCACGTCGATACACCAGCGAAACTTTACTGGCGCCCATGCGAGCCGATTCAGAAGCAGCATCCATGGCTGTATTTCCTCCACCAATAACGACTACATTGTCCGCCACTGGCGTATTATGTTTATTCATTCGTAATTCTTCAATAAATTCAACGGCCCCTACGACACCGTTTTTATCCTCCCCTTCTAATCGCAACGCAGCTGTAGCACCAATTCCTACACCAATAAATATTGCATCATATTTATGCTCTAAGGATTGGATATCCTCTTTCGATGAAATAGATGAATTATATTGAATATTAAATTTTAATTGATTTTGCAAATATTCTATTTCATCTAATACTTCTTGATTGGTGATTTTATAGGGAGCGACCCCATAAACTGTTAACCCAGAAGGTTTAGAGCGCTTTTCATAGATATCGACTGCATATCCAAGCGTACGCAATTCACATGCACATGCGATTCCGGCTGGTCCTGCACCAATAATCGCCACTGATCGCTGATTATCGACACCTGGGGCAAAGAGTTTTTTATTATTATCCATCGCATGGCGAGTAGCATAATTTTGAAGGCGACCAATTTGAATGACTGGCACATCTTGATGTTTATGCACACAAGCACCCTCACACAAAACTCCGGTCGGACACACTTTCCCGCACGCATTCCCCATCCAATTAGCATCAAAAATTGTGTCTGCCGAACCCGTTATATTCTTGGTATTTATTTGTTTAATAAATAATGGAATATCTATGCCCGTCGGACAGGCTTCGACACAAGGCGCATCGTAGCAAAAGAGGCATCGCGAACTTTCATAATATGCCTCAGAGTCACTCATGAGCGGTTTCTTCTGTGCAAAATTAATTTCGTATTCTGCTTCCGTTTCAGGCCGACTATATTCTGACATATTAATTATTTAATTAACGCTTTATTTTCAAGATTAAAATAGGTCATATTATAAATCAGTCAACCGACTATATGTTTCCGGTCGTCGATCTCTAAAGAATTGCCAAGTATTTCGCACCTCATCGATCATATTGAGGTCAAATTCAGATACCAACAATTCATCTTTATCCTCAGACGCCTGTGAAAATATCTGTCCACGCGGATCCACAAAATAAGAACTACCATAAAATCTACCCAGATCCCATGGTTTTTCCTCGCCTACGCGATTAATGCATCCCATAAAATAACCGTTCGCCGCTGCATGAGCAGGTTGCTCAAGTTCCCAAAGGTATTGCGATAAACCAGTGACTGTTGCCGAGGGATTATATACAATTTCGGCACCGTTGAGTCCCAATATCCGCGCCCCATCCGGAAAATGTCGATCATAACAAATGTATACACCCACCTTTGCATATTTCGTCTGAAATACTGGATATCCTAAATTCCCGGGCTTAAAAAAGAATTTCTCCCAAAAGCCAGTAGTGTGCGGAATATGATTCTTACGATATTTTCCCAAATAAGTTCCGTCAGCATCGATCACCGCTGCCGTATTATAAAAGAAACCTGGTTGCTCCTTTTCATATATCGGAACAACAATCACCATACTATATTTTTTAGCATAGGCTTGCATCATCTCCACCGTCGGTCCTGGAATAGATTCTGCCGAAGCATACCATGCCTTATCTTGTCCCGTACAAAAATATGGCGTATTAAATATTTCTTGCAAACACAATATTTGCACCCCTTGCTCTCCGGCCCGATCAATATATGGCAAATGCTTATCGAGCATCGCCTTTTTAATTTCATCAATCGTGCCTTCTCCCTCCGTCATGGGGAGACTCATTTGGATTAATCCTGATTTTATTTTTCGCATAAATGTTTAAGGTTTAATGTCTAATGTTAAAGGTTCTTTGTTCAAGGTTCAATGTTCAGGGTTCAATGTTCAATGCTCAATGTTCTTTGTTCAATGTTCTTTGTTCAATGTTCACGGTGATTCTCCAGGTTTGTTCTCATTAATTAAATTTCTTTCCTTTTAAATTAGATTTTTCGCATAAATGTTAAAGGTAAAGCTATTTTCCAATGTACTTTTGTCATCTACTTGAATTTTGAGCCTTTTATATCCGACTTTTGCAAATATCGCATAAATCCAGATATCAATTTACTTACTTTTTCACATTGCCTAATCGCTACATCAAGTTCATTTTTATCTATATAATTATAATCAAATGCACGATAAAACTGGCTTCTGGTTTCTCCAGCTGATGCTTTTGCAATTGATAAATACTCTGCGACCTGCTCTTTCAAACCCTTCTGCTATATTATCCATGATACTTCCAGAACTTCTTCTAATTTGCTTAATCAGTGTAAAATCATGTTTGACGCTATCTTTCCGAGTACAATCGCGAACTAGTTGACATAAAATTCGCGCCTCCTTCCAACTTTCAATATCTTCAAATCGATTTATCATACTAATAAAATTTTCCAACGCTAAACGTCATTACAAATTCAAACATTTTAACCATTTCGACTTTAAACGTTTCCAACTTTAGACCTTAGACTTTAAACCTTAGACTTTGACCGTTTCACAAATTCCCCAAACCCCTTATCAACCAAACACTTCTCATTTTCAACAACCACCTCCCCTCGTAAGATAACTGTTTCAGTTTTGCCAGTGAGTTCCCAACCTTCGTAGGCGGAATAATCTACGTTCATGTGATGTGTGTCTACAGAAATGGTATGTGATTTATTAGGGTCGAATATGACTAGGTCCGCATCTGCTCCTATGGCAATGGTACCTTTGCGCGGGTACATTCCGAATATTTTAGCAGCATTGGTCGAGGTGATTTCCACGAATTTGTTTAATGATATTTTATTTGATCGTACACCTTCGGAAAATACTAATTCCATGCGATGCTCAATGGCCGGGTGCCCATTTGGAATTTTAGAGAAATCATCTTTTCCCATTAATTTTTGCTCCCATAAAAATGGACAATGATCTGTGCCGACGACTTGAATTAAACCTTGATTAATTCCCGACCATAATGCAACTTGATCTTTCTTTTCGCGCAATGGCGGACTCATAACCCATTTGGCTCCCTCAAAATCTTTTTCATAAAGGGACGCGTCTAACACCAAATATTGCGAACACGTTTCGACCAATACTTTTTGATTACGCAATGTCGCTCGACGAACGGCGTTCAGTGCACCTTCACAGGTCATATGCACGATATATCCCCGACAGCCCGTGTAATGCAACATGTCCGCGAAGCGCGCTGACGCCTCGGCTTCGGTCACCTCTGGCTGTGATAAATAATGATATAGCGGAGATAACTTCCCTTCGCTGCGATGTTTGGCAATAAGCGAATCGATCATATCTCCATTTGTCGCATGCACGGTGACTAACCCGCCGTGTTTTTTAACGACTTTCATGAGCTGCACCATCTGACCATCATCAATCATTAATGCGCCTTTGTATGCCATGAATGTTTTAAATGATGTTATGCCTTCCTTTTCAATAAAATCGACAACTTCTTTTGCCACTTCATCATTAAAATCAGTAACGGCCATATGATAGGAATAATCACAGACCGCTTTATTTTTCGATTTTTCTTGCCAGGTTCGTAGAGCGTTATAAAGTGTATCGCCTTGTGTTTGCAATATAAAATCTATGACCATTGTCGTTCCACCATGCAGAGCCGCTTTGGTACCGGTATAATAATCATCACTACTCGATGTACCCATAAATGGCATATCCAAATGAACATGCGGATCGATTCCTCCAGGAAATACCAGACGATCTTTCGCATCAATTATTTTATCGGCATCGTAGTTCAAATTTTTACCTATGGCCACAATTTTATCATCTTCGATGTAGATATCCGCTAGATAATCCGATTCGCATGTAACCACATGACCGTTCTTAATGAGTATTGACATGTACTTTATTTTTCATTAAAAAGTAATATAATATAAATGAAACGATGAACCCTGTAAACCAAGATAGGCTGTAGAGTACAGAAAGTGCATCGACATAGTGTCCGATCAATGCCACTAGCACACCGACGATCAGCGCAATACCCGCTGCGGGATTAAATCCATTTACATAGGAATATATGCCGTCAACTTTGTATAACTCGTCTAGGGCTAGGTTTTTCTTTCGTAACGAATAATAATCAGCAAGCATAATTCCTAAAACAGGCCCCAGTAAACCGCTAATGAATATTAAAATAGAACTAATTTGATCCATCAGCAACCACGGGCATATAATAATACCAATAATTCCTGTGATTAATCCACCTCGCTGAAAATTGATATGTTTCGGACTTAAATTTGAAAAAGCATTTGCCGGTGCGATTACGTTAGCGGCAATATTCGTACTCAACGTTGCGATGATCATAAATATTTGTGAAATTACCACAACCACCGGATTGTCAAATTTTGCTAATAAAGATACTGGATCCCATGGCGCATCATCGGCTATTAATATATCTTCAAAGTTGATTACAGCTGCACACGTGACAAATATCCCAACAAACGAATATAATAACATCGTTCCGGGCAAACCAATAAACTGACCAATAACTTGATCTTTTTGTGTACTGGCATATCTGGTGATATCAGCAATACTCAATGACATAGTCGCCCAAAACCCTACCATGATAGTCAACCATAAAACATATTGCCAGATGCGATCTCCAAATTTATCAGAGCGTTCAACCTTTGCACTAGGCGCTACTGAAGACGACACAATCTGTCCATCCCCAGATGTTGATCTAAAGGCATATTTAACCATGTCTTCATTTGGCACTCTGAAAATCATTTGCGAAGGCGGCATTTTATTCCATCGAACTTCTTCTTGATCTTCTATAATCGCACGGTATTCAGTTGCTTTGACAACACCCGATTTATCTTTGATTAAATTAAATTTTAACTGATTTTCATTTTCAAAAACTACAGGTGCTTGTTCTAATTGTTCACTTTGTTTTAATACAATTCCAAATCCACCCGCTTGCTTCGCACCCCAGCCGATTAAAAATATACCAATAAATATTAATATTGGGGCAGAATATTGTTCAAGAAATTTGATGCTCTCTGTGCCTTTCCAAATGAAATACATATTTAATAACCAAAAAAGACCAAAACCAACAAATTTTCCAATTGACAATCCCACCGATGCCTCCGATCCTGTCAATGCATTGAATATTGCATAAAAGGCGAGGCCACCAATCCACGTTTGAATACCAAACCAGCCACACGCCACTACTGCCCGCACGACAGCAGGTATGTGAATACCCACCGTTCCGAAAGACGATCGACCAATCACTGGAAAAGGAATACCGTACTTGACGCCCGCATGGCCATTGAGTACCATCGGGATAGTGATAATGATATTTGCCAAACCGATGATGATAAGTGACTCCAGCCACGACATGCCACTTTTTATCATGTAGGATGCCAATAAATATGTTGGAATACAAACGGCCATACCAACCCACAATGCCGCTAAATGCCATTTCGACCATGTGCGTTCAGTCGCTGGCACTGGCGCTAAATCCTCACTAAATAATGGAGAATGTTGGTGATTTTCGTTTAATGGAATTATTTCTTTATTCATTTTCTGAATAATGGTCGTCTGCAATTTTTAATGCCTCTGAAATAATTGACAATCCTTCATCGATTTCTTCTCGAGTCACGTTTAATGGAGGTGCTATAAAAATAAAATTCCATTTGACAAACGTGAACATTCCGAGCTCTCTAATTTTAGCTGCAATAGCTTGAGTCAGACCTGCATCTGCAGCTTTTGCATTCCATGGAACTAGCGGTTCTTTTATCAATCGGTTTTTAACTAATTCAATGCACCCAAGTAGACCTGTATTCCTGAAATCACCTATAGACGGATGAAAGTTCGTCATATCGGCAATGCGTTCTTCGAGATAAACTCCCATAGACGCAGCATTTTCTACTAACTTTTCTTCTTGAATAATTTTAATATTTTCCACACCAGCCGCACAACATGCTGCATGCGCTGAATATGTCAAGCCGATGGTCAACGGATGATTATCAAAATGGGATGCGATCGTGTCAGTCACTACGGTACCTCCTAATGGCAAATAGCCCGAAGTGAGTCCTTTTGCGATTGCCATGATATCCGGCGTCACGCCATGGTGATCAACGCCAAACCATTTTCCAGTACGCCCAAAACCACTCATCACTTCGTCAGCAATTAATAAAATACCATACCGATCAGCTATTTCTTTTGCTCCTTTCCAATAATTAGAAGGATATTTTATACATCCAGACGTTCCCGATTCTCCTTCTAAAATAATAGCCGCGACACTATCTGGATTTTGAAATTTAATGACGCGTTCTAAATGTGCTAAGGCCGCATCGCCGCACGCTTCTTCCGTGTCCGTATTCCAAGGGCACCGATAGAAATAAGGATTTTCAACGTGATAAAAACCGGGTGCGATTTGATTATCGATTGGATGTTTTCGAGGATCGCCACCAGCGCTCATAGAACCGTACGTCGCACCATGATATGAACGATATAAACCAATTATTTTTGGACGTCCAGAATAAATTCGAGCAATTTTAATCGCATTTTCTATGGCCTCTGATCCTCCAAGTGTAAAAAACGTTTTTTGCAAATTACCTGGTGTCACTTCTGCAATTAATTTTCCCAATTCACCTCTTACCTCAGTCGTTGCGCCGGGATATGCATAACTTATCTGTTCCATCTGCTTTGTTACAGCTGCCGTAATACGCTGATTCCCATGGCCAATATTGACATTCATGAGTTGAGATGAAAAATCTAGATATTTTTGCCCATCTCGATCCCACATATAAGATCCTTTTCCGTGACTAATATTTAATGGATTCAATCCACCTTGTGTAGACCAAGAGAAAAGTGTATGGTCCAGGTTGTCTTGGATTATATTCAAATTTTTCGATGTCATAAATATTCTACTAAATAATTTCTAACTCATCCAATCTCGCTTATCTTCTGGATTCCATTTTGTGGTTGTTTTTTTATTCTGCGTCCAAAATTCGATTGAACTTTTACCAGTAATATCACCAACACCAAATTTTGACTCGTTCCAACCACCAAATGAAAATGGTTCGCGTGGAACGGGCACGCCAATATTCACACCGATCATGCCGGCACTGGCCTTATCCATGACACGACGGGCCAATCCACCACTTTGTGTAAATACAGCTGCTGCATTTCCATAGTTCGAGGCATTTTCTATTTCTATGGCTTCGTCTAAATCTTTCGCTCGAATAATTGAAATGACAGGACCAAATATTTCTTCTGTTGCCACTTTCATATCCGGTTTTACATAGTCGATAATTGTCGGTCCCACATAAAATCCATTTTCATGACCATCTACTTTTGCTCCACGGCCGTCAATTAATATTTTCGCACCTTGAGACTCTGCTTCAGTAATATAATTCTCAATTCTTTCTTTGGCTTCTCGACTGATAACAGACCCTAAATTCTTTCCTGGAATTATCGCCTTCGCTTCCTCGACCATTTTATCAATAATGTGTTGCACCTTATCCACGCCTACCATCACAGACGCCGCCATACATCGCTGACCTGCACATCCGGCCATAGACGCTACGACATTGTTTGCCGTCATATCGACATGTGCATCAGGCAAAACAAGCAAATGATTTTTAGCACCTCCTAATGCCACGCATCGTTGTAAATTGTTAGATGCACGCTTGTAAACTATTTTTGCCACATGAGTCGAACCCACAAAAGAGGTCGCTTTTATTTTCGGGTGATCACAGATCGCTTCTACAATTTCTTTGCCACCATTGACGACGTTAAAAACTCCTTTTGGAATACCTGCTTCTTTTAATAATTCTGCCATTCGCATAGCACTCAATGGCACTTTTTCCGATGGTTTTAAAATAACGCAATTACCCAACACAAGTGCATTCGGTACGGTCCAATGTGGAACCATATTTGGAAAATTAAATGGTGTGATGCATGCGACGACACCAAGTGGTTTTCGTTCGATTCGACATTCCACACCGCGACTGACCTCCTGTACTTCGTTCGTTACAATTTGCGGCATTGACACGGCAAATTCACATAACTCGATACTCTTCATGACCTCGGCACGCGCTTCATCCATCGTTTTGCCATTTTCTATATGCACCAGTTCCGTAAGTTCTTCTGTGTGTTTTTCAAGCAAATTACGATAGTTGAAAAAATACTGAACACGTTCCTTGAGTGTAAGCGCCGACCATTCATCAAATGCACGTGATGCTGCATCAACAGCCGCATCCAATTCGTTTTTTCCACTCAATGGTACATCTGAAATCACCTTGCCAGACAGTGGACTCACAATATCAAGGGCTTCATGACCATTCTGATGAAATTGTCCATCAATAAAATTTCTAACCTGAGGTTGTTGTGTTTGTGACATATAAAATATTTAATAAAAACGAAAATGACATGTTTGCTTCTAAGACTGTAAGTTGTAACAGATTGGCTTACATGCAATTAGTAAAACTAATGAAAATTATACAAAGTCTGAGCAAAAAAATCTCTTGTAAGATCAATGCTAAGTGATGTCGGCAGACAATATGTTTTAGCTATATTTCGCACACAAACTAGAATTTATGCTAAAATCAATCAATCCAACGTCAACCCAAGCATGGGCCCAACTTCTGGAGCATGCAAAAGCAATGCAATCAGCACAATTAAATGAATTAATTAAAACGCCGGATCGGTTCGAAACGTATTCATTGACCTTGAATGAACTGTTGTTTGATTATTCAAAGAATTTAATCAATGACGAATCAAAAAAATTGTTATTTGCATTGGCTGAAGAAGTAGATTTAAAAGATGGGATTGAAAAGTTATTCTCTGATGATCGAATTAATCAAACCGAAAATAGAGCCGTCATGCATATGGCTCTCCGATCGCCAAAAGAGCAACAGATAGAAATAGACGGTGATGATGTCGCACCCGACGTACATCGCGTTTTAGAAAAAATAAAATCGTTTACGACGCGCATTCACGCTGGCGAACAATTAGGATATTCTGGTAAAATATTTACTGACATAGTCAACATCGGGATTGGTGGGTCAGACTTAGGACCGGTCATGGTGACTGAAGCATTAAAACCCTATTGGATTAAAGGTATCACACCACATTTTATTTCCAATGTTGATCCTAGTCATGTCACGCGCGTTTTAGAAAAAATAAATGTTGAGACTACATTATTTATTATTGCATCTAAAACATTTACGACGCAAGAGACGATGGCAAATGCGCATGCGGCGCGTGCCCATTTTTTAAAATTTGCATCAGAAGATGATATCCAGCATAATTTTGCAGCCGTATCCACGAATGCCAATTGTGTTAAAAATTTCGGTATTTCGTCAGAGTTACAATTTGAATTTTGGGATTGGGTTGGTGGTCGCTATTCCGTATCCTCGGCGATTGGACTGCCTATCGCATGTACAGTTGGCTATGAACATTTTGCTGAATTACTTTCGGGTATGCATGAGATGGACGAGCATTTTCGCACACAAAACTTCGATGAAAATATTCCGGTGCTGATGGCCCTCATTGGGATTTGGTACAATAACTTTTTCGGCGCTGATTCATACGCCGTCTTGCCATACGATCAATATCTACATCGCTTTCCGGCATATCTGCAACAATTGGATATGGAAAGTAATGGGAAGATCGTTGATCGCTCTGGAAACCCTGTCGATTACCAAACCGGTCCGATCGTCTGGGGTGAGCCCGGAACAAATGGACAGCACGCATTCTATCAATTAATACATCAAGGAACAAAATTAATTCCCTGTGATTTTATTGGCACGGTAAATTCGCATAATCCTGTTCGCAATCAACAGACATTATTACTCGCAAACTTTCTCGCGCAACCCCAGGCGCTAATGGATGGGAAAACAAAAGACACGGTGATATCCGAGATTGGTGATGCTAATTCATCGCTAGTCCCTTTTAAGGTGTTTGAAGGCAATCGACCGACTAACTCAATTTTAATAAAAGAATTATCGCCAAAAACGCTAGGCATGCTTATAGCCATGTACGAACACAAGGTTTTTGTCCAAGGCTATATTTGGAATATATTCAGTTATGACCAATGGGGCGTTGAACTCGGAAAACAACTGGCGAAGAAAATAGTGCCGCAATTGGAAGGTGCTCTCAATGAAGATTCGTTGGATTGTTCGACCGTCGGGTTGATAAGGCAGATTAAGGATTGGAAAAAATAATTTTAATTTTTACCAACGCTATTAAAACGGCTTACCCAATCGAAACAAAATAAGACCGGTCTCCTCTTCAGAAAAACCAACCACGAGATTGATGGTCAATCGTTCTTTGTAAGGCACGAGATAAATTCCACCCCCATAACCGACAAACCAATCAGATGGGTCTCTGTCATTATCAAAATATAATTGACCGACATCGGCAAATAATTTCACTCCAAATTGCATCGGAATAAAAGTATCATCTCGATCAAATATTTGCCATCTAAAATCAGAATTAAAGAATAAGTGCTTATCGCCGAAAAAGCGATTTTGTCGGAATCCTCTCAAGTAAGTATTCCGTCCTAGATATTCGGTGAAAAAAAACGGCACGTCCCCTTCGTTTATACTTCCACCAGCACGTAATCCAAGCGTAAATGGATAAAACGTGTTAAACATCTCGATATGAGCTGATGAACTTAAATAAGATCCCGCTTCTGATTTAACATCGGTTCCAATTTTTGAATCTATATAAAAGCGATATCCGTCACGAGGCAAGTCGTTGCGATCACGTAAATCCAAATCTGCCGTAAACTCAACTTGGGTATTAAATCGACTTTCTACACCGCGAATATTTGGTAAGTCTTGAGCAATTGAATTTGCGTTTTTCTGATCTGTATTATAATAACCAACAAATAGTGCTTTTACTTCAGCGTTTTTCCAAAATTCACGAGAAAATCCTATTCCTGCTTGTATCAAAGAATATTCAAGTGTATAATAATCGGCATCGAACAACTCCTCGTTATACATTTCGGTCAAGCCCTTCCCAAAATAAAAATTAAAATTTCGATTCGTCTGATATTCTAATTTACCTAATACATCCCAACGTCCCAATACAGACATCCATCGCGGTGTATACTTTAAAGCCAGATTGCCATTGGTAGACACGCGCGCATTAAATTGATGTCGTGAACTTTGCTTCTCTTTTCCATATTTATATCGATTGAACACCACTTGACCTCCAAGATCAAGTCCTCTATCCGAATTATAGAATAAATAAATTAATGGTCTATATGTATTATAATGGAAATATTTTCTGTCATACCCATAGGCACTACGTGTTGCATGTTTGTGATATTTAATTTCATTCGAACCGAGTACAATATCATCATCATATTTATCAATATACAGGCGTGTTTTTTTACTCCAGCCTTTTACGGACGATTTATCCATGATGGTATCTCGGCCACTGCCAGGTATGACGCGTAATAGAATACTTTTATCTACATCACCGGATATATCGAAAATATCCAATCCATTCATCCCTTGTAATCTAATTTCTTTTGTGTATTTCGGATCAAATGTTCGCTCGTAAAATTTAATGTCTTTTTCTCGTTTTTTTAATTTGAACATCTTGACGTTCACGTGACCATCATTCAAACGTTTGACTTCGAAGAGCTCATGTTTATTCGAACCTACGACATCGACTTCCTTAGCAAGTAATTCATAATACCGTTCTGCAAATTCAGGAATTTTCGTCGCTCGTGCTTCCAGTTTCGTTTTTATTTCAGCTTTATTTCCATTGTCATCTTGATCTGGCATCTGACTCAAGCCTTCCGCTATTTTTTCTTTTGTAAATACTTTTTCAACTTCTTTAGCGGCTTCCTGCCAGTCATCGTAGTCGGCCTCACTTAATAAAAATCGATCAAAATGCCGATTTTGCCAAGTAAGACTGCGCATGTCTTTAATGTCTGTGTCAAAATGTTCACCGGATGCTTTTGCCCATTCACGATCTGCAAGCCAAGGTAAAACCCCATCCCATTTCGAAAATACATGATCCCGGTCGCGGGGTATAGGTCTAAATGTCAGACCTTTTTTCTTTTCATATCCGGCCCACTTCCAATTATCTTCATGTCGGCCCCAGTCACCAATGACTATATCAAAAACCCGCGCTTTTAAAAATTCATCTTTTTCAATTTTATTATCCCGGTCTTTATATAATTGACGCATCATTTTTACCGATCGCTTTATATCATCGGCTCCCGCATAAATTGGTTTGACATCATCGCCAGGATCAATTTCTAACATACCGAGCATACCACCAAACTCAGCTCGCCACGGACCCAATTTCGCATCATCGGGCATTACAAATAATTCAGGAGATGCATGTAAAATATCTAATTCTTCGATCCATGTTGGAATCGCCAAGGCGCCATAGGGATGTTGCGTAGTAATTTGATCTTGTAGCAGAATGTCGATCACCGTATTTCTCAGGTCATATTCCAAACTAGGTGTTGGATCTTTATCGACCGATCTAAATGTATATTGCTGACCATCTTTCGAATTAAATTTCAATGATTTTGTTTGCCGACCTCCACCTTTGGAATACGGGATCAGTCCACCATGTTTGTTATCTAAATCTAATACACGCACATTGACGGGAGATGTCCAGGCACCGCGATAGTGTTCACCCAAATACTTCCGTCGGCTATTACTCGCCATATAACCGATATTCGCAATTTCTACAAGTGAATCAGGGTGACTCAATACCATTTGATCGAGGACGGGCAATTCCATTCCACACGGCACCAATCGATCGTTCACTGGAATTTCGGGCACTGGAAATTCACAAGGTGCCTGAAATAATGTCCGGTCATCACCTGTAGTAATATTATTGTTTTTATCAATCGTATAAATGGTAGATCGCACTTCGCCATCTAATCGATAGTGTAATTCCGTAAAACTTAATTCACGTGTAAACGTGACGGTAAATCTTGAATTTTTTACATTGGTCGTTTTTCCGAATGCTCCGGTATTGAGCAAATAATTATTCCCATGCCGTAATATTTCCGTATGCCGATCATGCCCACTTGCATAGATTAATGTATTTCGAGAAAGCATCATATCTGATAATTCATCAGAAAAATCCTCAAACCGTTCATTATTAATTTCCTTGGGAGATCCCACGTTTTGTTTATATGATGTAAAAAAACCAGAAATAATAGGCACAGGGAAAATCCATTTCGACAGCGGATATCGCCCACCATATGGACCATTTGATCGAATCGGAAAATGACCTACGACGAGCACATTTTGATCATCGTGTTCGTCCATCATATCTTCTAGTTCTTCATAAAATTCGTCTTCTTCGCCGATTTTGCAGGATCCACTTTCGGCTTCTGGTCTGTCAAACGGATGATTAAACCATTGCGTATTGACGCCAACTAATTGTAGATGCTTGTCAAGCGTGATGATATTCGGTCCAGGACATCCTTTTTCATTGATCCAGATGACATTTGGTTGTTTCATATTCTCGATGACATACTCGACGCTTTGAATATTATCCCAACCTTTGGGCCCACTATCGGACCAGTCTCGATCACCCTGTACTAAAACCAGACGGCAACTCGGTTTTTTGCTAATCCAATTAATTAAATATTTGACATGTGTCATTTTACCATTCAAAGAAAAATCACCATTCACAACAATTGAAAGCGGGGTCTTGGATTGTTCTAAATGCGTCGTAAAAGCTTCCAATCTTTTTGAATCCTCCCCTACATCATCTAAGTTACTTATTAAAAATACGCGATATCCATCGTCGTCCTCTTGACCTTGGACATAAATAATATTTGATAAACATAAAATGAGCGCTAATAGCACGCAGCGTAGAAAAAAGGAAACATTAAAATTCAAAATATTTATAATACGCATAGTTTCTGTTATTAATATGGATCAACATTGACACTCACCCGTACACTTCGACACCATTTATGATCATTCAGTTCGTCTAAGACCTGATCAAACGTGTCTCTCAATTCAATGCGAGCTCGCTCATGTTTTGGCGTTTTAACGACACAATTCATGATATACTTTGAACGAATGCGTTTGACGGGATTAACAACGGGCCCTAGCACTTGCATGTTTGACAATTTACGAAACTTTTCTACAAACCATTGGCTGTATCGCATGACCGAATCAAACTCCTTATGATAGAATTGAAAGCGGACAAACCGCACATACGGAGGATAATTAAACTGGCGGCGTTCTGTCAAAATACGTCGCATGAATCGCTCTTGTCCATCCCAGTCCATAGACTTGAAAATAGCATGCTCTTCCTGATAAGTTTGAATAATAACCTTACTTTTATCATACGTCCGGCCTGCTCGACCTGCCACTTGACTCAGTATCTGATGAGCGCGTTCCTCCGACCGGAAGTCTGGATAATACATCAGTGCATCCGCCAAAATCACGCCTACAAGCCCCACGTTCTCAAAGTCCAGCCCTTTCGTAATCATTTGCGTACCGATAAGTACGTCTGTTTCGCCAGCCTCAAACTTTTGCAATATGCGATTGAGTTTAGCCTTTCCACTTGCTGTATCTGCATCCATGCGATCCACATTCGCTTCAGGCATCATGAGCTGCAAAGTTTCTTCGATTTTTTCAGTGCCAGAGCCTTTTAATTCAATTTTCGTATTGCCGCATTCCGGACAAGCTTTAGAGACTCGCGCCTTATATCCGCAATAATGGCAGCGCATCGCGTCACTGGCTTTGTGATATGTAAGCGAAACATCACAATGAATGCATTCAGCAGTCCAACCACATACACCACATTTTAATACTGGCGCATAGCCACGTCTATTTCGAAAAATGAGGGTTTGTTTACCTTCTTCAAATGTGTCGCGAATATTTTTTAATAAATGTTTTGAAAATGACTCGACCAATTCACCCGACGGCAATTTATTAATAGGATAAACATCCATAACAGGTGGCGCCAATTCTTTTACGCGGTTTTTCAATGTGACGTATCCATATTTACCCGAACGCGCATTAAAATAAGTTTCAGCTGATGGCGTAGCGGTTCCCATCAAGACTTTTGCTTTATGAAAATGAGCCAACATCACAGCGACATCTCGACCGTGATAGCGAGGCGATGGATCTTGTTGTTTATATGAATAATCATGACTTTCATCAACGATTATTAATCCCAATTCATTAAATGGTAAAAAAATAGCAGAGCGCGGCCCTACTAATATTCGGATTTCTTTTTTCGATTTTTTATAGACTTCTGCACGTTGATTTTGATTCAGTCGCGAATGGTATGTGGTGACAGCTTCACCAAATGTTTTCCGGAGCCGTTCTATAAAATGTGTTGTCAATGCAATTTCAGGCAACAAATAAAGTATTTGCTTTCCCTGAGCTAAAACATCACGAATAATATCGATATAAATTCGAGTTTTTCCACTGCCCGTGACGCCGTGAAGAAGTACCACATTCTTTTCTTCAAAGGACGAATTGACTTCCTGCAAAGCTCGCGTTTGATCATCATTCAAGGCTGGAAGGTCGCTCGAAGCGTCTTGCGTTTCCAAGTCTCCTAAGCGACTGATAACACGTTCTTCTTCGATGAAAATTCCTTTTTTAACAAGCGAAGCGAGCACGCTGTAACTCACACCAGCTTTCTTAATGAGTGCCGCCTTCGTCACATAATCAAGATTTTTTGCCAATTGAACATATGCCAGTAGCGTATTGACTTGCGTCTCGTATTTTTCAACAAGGTCAATGGCTTCAGTAATTTTATCTTTAAAATCTGGATGAATACGAACTACCTTGACAATTTTTGGCTTATATTTTTTATTTAATTCCTCTTTTGTCAGGATTAAATTTTTATATAGCATTTTATTAATGAGCGGAAATACGGATTTTTTATCTAAAATATCCTGCACCTGACTCACCGACAATTCATTTTGCACTTCAAGCGCCTCGAGAATTAAAAACTCATCATCACTGTGTTGTTCGGCATCCGCCAGCATATCTTCATTTCTTAAAATGACGGTTTCGCTCGCCAATTTTAATCCAGCCGGCAATCCAGCCAACATGACTTCTCCAAGTGAACACATATAATAATTCGAAATCCATGACCAGAATTGTAATTGCGTTATTCCTAGAATGGGTCCATCATCAAGCACGGATCTAATCGGCTTAATTGGATGCGCAGGTTTTTGTCCACTTATTTTATTGACAATACCCGAATATATTTTCTTTTTACCAAATTGGACTTCTACCCGACTACCCTCCTGGACATCGTTGTCGAGGGTCTCCGGAATCAGATAGGTATATACCTGATCAACAGCAAGTGGCAATATGACTTCAGCGTATCGGGACACGGCACTAAGAAAAATAAAAAAAACAACATATAGTTTTTAGCCTTTGGACCCTACACTTGTCAACCTATTTCATGAGGGCACACAATTGTCAATAGCCAATAGCTAATTGCTAAAAGCTATTCTCATCTGACGAGATGAATTTCACCTTTCAAGATTTGTGTAGGCGCTGACCCGATACGTGCACGGACTTGATAGACATAGACATCTTCTTTTGCCAATTTATCAATGATCACGCCGTCCCAGCCGTCAAAATCAGCGAGAGGAATGTCAGCGCGCATGAAGACTTTACCTCCCCATCGATTAAATATCTCTATGGACTCGATGAATATATCTCGATCGCTGTACAGCGTAAACACGTCATTAATGCCGTCATTATTCGGGGAGAATACATTTGGTATATAAATCGAGCCATTATCCACGCGAATCACAGCCGTAGCCGTTGCCACACAACCAAATACGTCTGTCACTGTGGCTAAATAGGTCGTTGTTTCATCAGGACTAGCAATTGTAGTGATGCAAGTATCACATGAAAGATTCGTACTCGGAGACCAAATGATATCTGTCGTATTCAAATCAATCGTACTGCTCAATATCAGCTGAATGCTATCACCAGGTGAAATATTTGATAAAACCGGGTCTACTTCTAAGTCAAATGTTCCGAGTGAAGTATTAATTACTACTATCGAATCACAACCAGTGCTACTGATAAATGTGACAGTATCAGTATCCACTTCACTTATATTACACGTTATCAATTCAATGAAAGTCAGAGGTGTTGGAATGCCCATCAATACCGTGTGGATGATGACCAAAGAATCACAGCCGATATTATTCATCAAGAGAAACTGGACCGTTCCAGTGTCAGCCGGGTTACATGTCATTTCAACAAATACATTGGTATCCACAGCATTCGCGTCAAAAACAAAGTTTGTCACTATGATCGAATCGCAACCAAATTCCGTCGGCATGGTATCTGGAACAAACCCAACCTGCATCATATCGCAAGTCAATCGGACTAATGTATCATTATAACTCGGAGCCAAAACAGGTCGCATGATAATGATCGAATCACAACCTGATGAACCAACTATGGTATCTCGTTGATCTTCTGTTTGAGTTGGATCACAAGTGTTTATTAAAATAATTGTCGAATCAATCGCATTCACATCGAATATAAAATTGATCACGATGATCGAATCGCAACCCAGTTCAGTCAGCAGCGTATCTGGAACAAACCCAACTTGAGTCATATCACATGTAAACTGCACAAGTGTATCGTTGTAACTCGGGGCCAATACAGGTCGCATGATAATGATCGAATCACAACCTGATGAACCAACTATGGTATCTCGCTGATCTTCTGTTTGAGTTGGATCACAAGTGTTTATTAAAATAATTGTCGAATCAATCGCATTCACATCGAATATGAAATTGGTCACAATAATCGAATCGCAACCTAGTTCAGTCGGCAACGTATCTGGAACAAACCCAACTTGCGTCATATCGCAGGTAAACTGAACGAGCGTATCGTTGTAGCTCGGAGCCAAAACAGGTCGCATGATAATGATCGAATCACAACCTGATGAACCAACTATGGTATCTCGTTGATCTTCTGTTTGAGTTGGATCACAAGTGTTTATTAAAATAATCGTCGAATCAATCGCATTCACATCGAATATAAAATTGGTCACGATGATCGAATCGCAACCAAGTTCAGACGGTAAAGTGTCTGGAATAAACCCAACTTGGGTCATATCGCAGGTAAACTGAACGAGCGTATCATTATAACTCGGAGCCAAAACAGGTCGCATGATAATGATCGAATCACACCCTGATGAACCAACTATGGTATCTCGCTGATCTTCTGTTTCAGTTGGATCACAAGTGTTTACTAAAATAATCGTCGAATCAATCGCACTCACATCGAATATAAAATTGGTCACCACAATCGAATCGCAACCTAGTACCGAAGGCATGGTATCTGGAACGAAGCCAAACTGCATCATATCGCATGTAAATCCAACGACGGTATCTCGAGTTGGCGGTATCAAGAAAAATACATTAATCAACACCGAATCGCATCCATCAGATCCGAGTACGGTCATGCTGGTCGTATCATTAGATAACATCGGATCACATGTGGTATCAAATACAACCGTAGTATCAGTCATGCAACCTGAAGAACATGGCCCAGGATCATTGATGAAAACACCGAATGAACAGTTCAAGTCACTCGGATCTACAATCGTTACTACGACTGGACCACCACCCGCTGTTCCGGGTGTCAATCGAAACGTAGTTGGCATTCCATAAAATCCAGAATCCGGCTGTACGACGCCACTAGTCGAAGTGAGTGAGTAAACGTTTGATAGGCCTGATCCTTGGGGATCTAGCGTAAATACGATGATATCGTCTGTCGGATCGAGGGGTGTGCCATTTTGATCGCACCTCACAACTCCGAGTTCACCCGATACTATAAAACAGTTGTCCGAACAAAGACCTGAATCTACCGCAACGATCGTACTATTTGGCAATGCACATTCCCCAGCTTCAGGCGTAAACGTAAGTGTCCACATGCCATGACCGGCTTGTAACGGATTAAATTGATTATTCATCACGCCTGCTCCAGTCCAGCTTCCTTGAACTCCTGAATGTATCGTGGACAATCCTACTATCGAATCAATATCACAATAAGGTCCAAAACTCGGCAGAATTGGCAGCTGAGGTTCATCAATAAAAACGATTATTTCATCTGTGGCTGGAGAACAAGAACCTGCGCCATCGGGGTCATCGGTGACCAATTGTAAAATCACAAATCCATCATCAATATCATTTGATCCCGGAATATAAAATGTAGACAGAGAGGTCGCATCTCCAAATGATCCGTCTCCATCGGTCATCCACACAGCTGCAGATGCAGATCCGCCAATGACTCCAACTATAAAGGCTGAGTCCGTGGCACAAATTGCTAAATCATCTCCTGCAAATGCCGTCGGAGGCATCGGGCAATTGCATTGTTCTACCATTACGTTGATCGTATTGACTTGAGCGCATTGGTTCGGGTTTGGCGTAAAAATGAGTGTCCAAATTCCTCCACCCGCAACTGCTGGGTCAAATTCATTACCCGAAACCCCTGTTCCTGACCACGAGCCGAGAATTCCATTTTGTAAAGGATTCAAACTGACTGCCATATTTGTATCACAAAGCACACTTATTGGATCGAGCATAGGTAGCAACTCGGCGGTCACGGAGACCATTATCGTCGTGATAGCAGCGCATTCGGTGGCATCAGGAGTAAAAGTTAAGGTATGTGGACTGCTTATAGATCCCGCAATTGAAGGATTGAATGTATTCGATGAAATGCCCGGACCAGACCACGTACCATTGACTCCACTCTGCATCGGATCCAACGTGATGATTGGGTCCGTTTCACAATAAGGTCCGAGATTAGGCAGAAGAATAACATCTAACGGATTGACAAAAACATCAATCGATGCTGTTACGGCACATTGCCCTGTTGTTGGCGTGAACACTAACACATGCGCACTACCTGATGCACCCGCAGCTAAAGGATCGAAAACATTAAATGAAACTCCCGGGCCAGACCAATCACCATTGATCCCATCAATTACTGGTGGTAAATTTACTGTAGGATCATCCTCGCAATAAGGCCCGTAAGGCCCAAGCTGAGGTGTTGTTTCTTCTGAGACGACTACGTTGATGGTCGCTGCAATGGCACATTCTCCCACAATTGGTGTAAAAGTAAGAAGGTGTGGACTACCAGCCGTGCCTGCAAGTCCAGGGTCAAATTCATTTGCAATCACGCCAGGCCCGGACCAACTTCCGTTCACTCCATCTTGAAAAATAGCAAGTTGCACTAGAGGGCCTGTTTCGCAATACGGTCCTAAAGGATCAAGAGTCGGTTCAATTGCCTCATCAACGATGACGCTGATCGAGTTGGCTGTAGCGCATTCACCACTGTTCGGAATAAATGTCAACGTGTGTGGGCTTCCTGCACTTCCCGCCGATCCTGGATCAAACTCATTTGCATTTACTCCTGGCCCGGACCATGAGCCTAAGATTCCATCCTGTATGACATTCAATTGAACAGCCATATCTGTTTCACAAAACGGACCTATTACATCCAATAACGGTGATCGTAACTGTGTGATGAAAACAGAAATTTGATCAGAAGAAGCCACACATGGACCGGCACCATCTGGATCGTCAGTTGTGATGGTCAAGATGACCAATCCCGACTCGATATCATTGATTCCAGGGATGTAAAATGTTGATAAATTATTGGTGTTTTCAAAAGTCCCGTCGCCAGCCGTAGACCAGATGCCCGTGGAAGCAGATCCGGCAAGTGTCGCCATGAGGAATGCTGTATCAATTTCGCAAATGTCTATATCGGCTCCCGCATCCACCATCGGCGGATTCATGCAATCGCATTGCTCCACCAATACATTGATCGTATTGATATCTGCGCACTGACCAACATCCGGAGTGAATGTCAGTGTCCAAGTCCCGGGCCCAGCAGACACTGGATCAAAGCTATTTGCCGTCACGCCGGTTCCCGACCATTGACCGTCAATTCCATCTTGCCTAGTTAGGAGGTCAACGCTCATGTCATCATCGCAAAACGGTCCTATTGGAGTTAACTCAGGTACAAAAAGCGTATCAACAATCACTGTCAATGTCGCCACAGATGCACACTGCCCTGTTGTAGGCGTAAATGTCAAGGTATGTGGACTGCCGGCGGTTCCGGCGATGGCTGGATCAAATTCATTGGCATTAACACCAGGTCCACTCCATGAGCCGTTGATACCATCTTGCATAGTCAATAATGTAGCAGCATTATCCGTTTCGCAAAATGGCCCTATCTGATCTAATGTTGGGACAACTGGATCATTCACCACCACTTGGATCGAGCCGCTTAACGCACACTCCCCTGCGTCGGGAGTGAATGTCAATGTATGTGGACTGCCCGCAGCACCTGCTGTTGCTGGATCAAACTGATTAGCAGTGACACCAGGACCACTCCATGTTCCAGTTATACCGCTTTGATTCATCATCAAACTCACAACAGGATCTGTGGCACAATATGGTCCGATTTGGGTCAATGTAGGCACAGCTGCCGCATCTACCACCACCGAAATCGTTGCGCTAACCGCGCATTGTCCTGCATCTGGTGTAAACGTGAGTGTATGTGGACTGCCCGCTGCACCTGCCGCGGAAGGATCAAACATATTTCCAACGACACCTGCTCCACTCCAGGAACCATTGATACCATCTTGCATTGGATTTAATGCAACAACGGGGTCGGTTTCACAATACGGCCCAAGATTTGTCAAAGTAGGTGTAATTGCTGCGTTGACAGTGACTTGCAATGTATTTTGTTGGGCGCACTCTCCTGTGTTGGGTGTGAATGTTAAGGTATATGGACTTCCTGCGGCACCTGCCACCGATGGATCAAACATATTAGCACTTACTCCAGGTCCTGACCAAGTCCCAGAAACCCCATTTTGAGTTTGCATTAGAGTGATAGGGTTATCAAGTTCGCACAATGCAGTCATCGGTATTAGATTTGGTAGGATTGCCGAGTCAACTACTACGCTTATCGTTGCAGGTTCGGCACATTCGTTGGCTTCGGGCGTAAAGGTCAGAGTATGCGGACTGTTTGCGGCACCTGCTACACTCGGATCGAACATGTTCGTTGTGACGCCATTGCCACTCCAAGTCCCATCAATCCCACTTTGGTTTGTATTCAAACTGACAATCGGATCAAGTTGACAGAAGGGCCCAATCATCATCAATGTAGGCGTAACTTCCATATCAATACTCAATGTCAATTGGTCCGAAGCCGCTACACAAGGGCCGGCTCCATCGGGATCATCCGTAGTCAAGGTTAGCGTGACCGTGCCATTGGCGATATCAGTTGCGCCTGGCGTGTACGTAGTAACTAACATCGTCGGATCTCCGAAAGCTCCGTCTCCCGAGGTTGACCATGTGTTTGTCGTTGCAGTACCACCTATTATTCCTGTAACATCGGCGATTTCATCCTCGCAGATCGTGATATCTCCGCCGGCATTTACGGTGGGAGGGTCAGTGCAATTGCATTGATTCACTTCAACAGAAATCATAGCGGGAATCGCACATTGACCCGCATCGGGTGTAAATGTCAGATTCCATGAACCAGCCCCTGCAATTGCCGGATCAAATTGTCCATTCACCACGCCGGTTCCCGACCACACGCCATCGATGCCGTCTTGAATGGTATCGAGATTAACAGCTGCATCATCCGTGCAATATGGCCCTAGCGCTGGTAAAGACGGCATGATAGCTTCGTTGACGATCACCATGATCGAGTCAATTTCGGCGCATTGATCAGCATCAGGTGTAAATATGAGTGTATGCGGAGAACCCGCCGATCCAGCCGTCATTGGATTAAATGTTCCACCGACAACCCCTGGACCACTCCATGATCCTAAAACTCCACCTTGTGATCCTGATAGGCTCACAGCCGGATCGGTTTCACAAAGATCAGCAATCGGTGTAAGCATAGGAATGATTGAAGAATCTATCGCAACTATGATGCTATTTTGATTAGCACAAAATGAAGTATCGGGTGTAAAAGTGAGCGTATATGGACTACCAGCGGCGGTGACGATCGAAGGATCAAACACGTGACCGATGACACCCGAACCACTCCATACGCCATTAACTCCATCCTGAATTGTATCCAAAAACACAGCTGCAGCCGTCTGGCACAAAGGATCAATTGATGTCAATATCGGAGCATTCGCTGCATCAACCACAACTAGTATAGTATTAGTCAATGCACATTCTCCTGCATCAGGCATGAATGTGAGCGTGTGCGGACTCCCAGCAGATCCAGCCGCTCCGGGATCAAATGTATTAGCAGTGACACCGGAACCACTCCACGAACCATTAACTCCATCTTGAAGTGTATTTAATGCAATGCTCATATCAGTTTCGCAAAACGGACCAATATTCATTAAGACTGGAGTGATTTGCGGATCGATACTTATGACTGCGTCGTCGGTGGCAGCGACACAAGGTCCAGCTCCGTCCGGATCATCCGTCGTTACCGTAATGGTCACTGTGCCATTAGAAATATCGGTGGCTCCTGGCGTATAATCAGTTGGCGAACTCGTAGTATTTGTAAATGTTCCGTCACCAGAAGTCGACCAAGTGAATGTTGAAGCTGCACCGCCGATTGTAGCTGATATTGTTGCTACGTCCGTTTCACATATTGTTATATCAACTCCAGCATCTACTGTTGGAGGATTTGTACAGGTGCAATTGTTCACGATGACATTGATAGAGTCTGTGGCTGCGCATTCGGTTGGTCCAGGTGTAAACACCAGAAAGTAACTCCCCACACCAACCGCTGCTGGATCAAATGCTCCTCCGGATATACCAGGTCCAGACCAAGAACCTGATATCCCATCTTGTGTGGCATTCAATGGTTCGGGCGAGTCATCGGCGCATACAGGTCCGATAGGTGTCAGCATGGGCACATATAGCGAATCGACAATCACATCGATCGTACTGTTTAATGCGCATTGACCAATATCAGGAGTAAACGTCAGCGTATGCGGACTGCCTGTTGATCCCGCTGTGGCTGGATCAAACATGTTTCCTATCACACCCTGACCACTCCAAACACCGGTGATGCCGGATGGATTCGAGATCAATGTAGTTGCGGCATCTGTGATACAGAAAGGCCCAATTGCAGGTAAAGTCGGTGCGGTCTCAGCTTCTACAATCAATATCAGCGTATTCGTTTGGGCGCATTCTCCAACATTAGGATTAAATGTAAGCGTGTATGGGCTTCCTGATGCTCCGCTTACTCCTGGATCAAATTGATTTGATGAAACTCCCGTTCCTGACCACATGCCATCTATTCCATCTTGTATAAGCGGCAGATTGTAGACTGGATCGGTTTCACAAAGCGTGTCAATAGGTGTCAATATCGGCGTGATAGCTGAGTCCACCACCACGTGTATCGTGTCTGGCAATGCGCATTCTCCAGCATCAGGAGTAAATGTCAAAATATGCGGACTTCCTGTAGAACCAGCCATAGAGGGATCAAAATTATTGGCCATAACGCCTGGGCCCGACCAATTTCCATCAATACCGGCCTGCATCGTAGATAAGGCAACAGCACCGTCTGTCTCACAAAAAGGACCGAGAGGATCAAGTGTAGGAACTATCTGCGATAAAATCGTCAATATCAATTGATCCGAAGATGGAATACAAGGACCAACACCGTCAGGATCATCCGTTGTGAGGGTTAAGATGACAGTACCGTTTGTGATATCTCCCGTTCCCGGCGTGTAGTCTGTAGTTGTCATGGTTGTGTCCCCAAACGTTCCGTCACCATTACTCGACCATACGGAGGAAGATGCCGTACCACCGATCATACCGATGAGATTAGCAACTTCGGTCTCGCATATCGTGATGTCAGCACCCGCATCAGCCGTTGGTGGCATTCCGCAATTGCATTGGTTAACCGTCACCATGATTGAATTACTGACGGCGCATTGACCTATATCAGGCGTAAATGTCAGTGTCCAAGTTCCGGCACCGGCTGACATCGGATCAAATGAATTCCCAGTGACACCTGTTCCGCTCCACATTCCTGTAATCCCACTTTGAGTTGTGCCTAACATCACGGCTGGATCGTCATCACAAAGCGGCGCAATAGGTGAAAGCACCGGTACTATGGCGGTATCTACAGTAACTTGAATGGTATCAATCGAAGCGCACTGTCCCGCATCCGGTGTAAATGTTAGCACGACAGGTATTCCATTGGCTCCGGATCCACTAGGATCAAATAGGTTCGATGAAACACCGGGACCCGACCAATCGCCTTCGATACCGTCTTGAGTTGTAATCAAATTCACAGCCATGTCGAGTTCGCAAAATGGACCTATACCGGTGAGCATTGGAGCCATTTCATCTTCAACGACAACATCAATTGTATTGGCTAAAGCACATTGTGGGGTATCAGGTGTAAATGTGAGTGCATGCGGGCTTCCAGCACTTCCGGCGCTTGCAGGATCAAACTGATTTAATGAAACGCCAGGTCCAGACCAGTTGCCAATAATACCATCTTCCGTCGTCGGTAAGTTGAATAGTGCATCAGTCACACAAAATGTATCGATGGGGGTGAGCGTTGGTGTGACTGCCATATCAACGACGACGTCAATGGTGTTTACTGTAGCGCATTGCCCAACATTTGGTGTGAAAGTCAACGTATGCGGGCTACCGGCTGAACCTGCTGCTCCTGGATCAAATTGATTGCCTGTAACACCAGGTCCGCTCCAGTTTCCAGTAATTGTGCTTTGTGTCGTGTTCAAATTAACCGCGCCATCCAATTCACAAAATGGTCCAATGGATGTTAGCACGGGGGCTATTTCGGGATTGACGATGACGTCTATTGTATTGTCGAATGCACATTGTCCAGGATTCGGAGTGAATGTCAGTGTATGTGGACTACCTCCTGACCCGGCTGCTGTGGGATCAAACATGTTTCCTGTGACACCAGGACCACTCCATGTTCCCATAATTCCATCTTGGGTTGTTGCCAAAGTAACGGCTCCTTCCGATTCGCAATATGGCCCAATCGCTGTCAACATAGGCGTTGAGGCCATATCGACAGTTACCATGATGGTTGCAGATGCGGCACATTGTCCAGCATCTGGTGTAAATGTCAACGTATGTGGACTGCCAGCAGGTCCAGCATTGCCAGGATCGAATATATTTGATGTAACTCCAGGTCCACTCCATGTTCCGGTGAATCCGTCTTGCGTAGTCATTAAGTTTTCTGGGGTATCTGTTTCGCAGTATGGCCCGATGCCTGTAAGTGTCGGTGTTTGGGGTGCATCGACTACAACATCGATGGTATTTGCCATGGCACACTCCCCAGCTGCTGGTGTAAAAGTGAGTGTATGTGGACTTCCCCCGGAACCAGCTGCTGATGGATCGAACATATTTCCTGTGACGCCAGGCCCACTCCATGTTCCCATAATTCCATCTTGGGTGTTATTTAATGTAATAGCAGGATCAGTTTCGCAAATCGGTGGGATCGTTGTCAGCGTTGGCGTGATGACCATCTCGACAACAACATCTATTGTATTATTATTTGCACATTGTCCAGGATCCGGCATAAAGGTCAGTGTGTGCGGACTTCCAGCAGCACCAGCCGAGCCAGGATTGAATTGATTCCCGACTATACCGGTTCCGCTCCAATTTCCGGTGACTCCATCTTGCATAGTTGACAATGAAAAGTTTGGATCAGTTTCGCAAAATGTATCGATGGGGGTGAGTATCGGAGTAGTCGCAGCGTTGACTATGACTTGTGTAGTATTCGTGAAGGCGCAAACACCTGGTCCAGGTGTGGGCGTGAAGGTGATCGTATGTGGACTTCCAGCTGAACCTGCGGCACCCGGATCAAATTGATTGCCACTTACACCTGGTCCCGACCATGTTCCATCCACGCCTGATTGCATTGTATTTAATGTGACTGCTGCATCCGTTTCACACAAGGGCAAGACGGTATCAAGCATAGGTAATATGGCTGCGTTTACGACTACTATAATGGTATCGTTGGATGCGCATTGTCCCATATCCGGAGTGAAAATCAGCGTATGCGGGCTGCCGGCAGAACCAGCTGCCGTAGGGTCAAATACGTTCGATGAAACACCGGGTCCTGACCAATTTCCGGTGATTCCGTTGTTATTGGTTACGAGTACTTCAGAAGGATCTGACTCGCAAAATGGACCGATGTTAGCGGCCATAGGGTCGGTGGCAGGTAACACATTAAAAGATCGAGTAGCAGTATCTTGACATGGCGAGTCTCCAACGATATATGTGACTGTAAACGTTCCGGGACCTCCGGCTGCCAAATCTATATCTCCTGTTGCAGGATTGATTACACCAGGGCTTGATATAGAAAAAACACCGCCAGGGTCACTACCAGGCGTGAAGTCAGCACTCACCGTCCCCGATGCACATTGAGCAGGGATAAATGCCAATCCGGCACCTGCTTGGCGAATGGCGACAAGTGTATCTGAGGCAACGGCTTGACAATCCCCTGTTCCGACTGTGTAACTGACGATATACGTCTGTCCATTGTATCCACCTGGAAAAGTGGCAGTACCCGTGCTAGTGATGGTTGCGCCATTGTTGATGGTCCATGTGCCATTCGGATCTGATCCACCCGCCCCCGGTAGAAAATCGAACTGCGCTCCAATCCGCGAAATACAAGCTGTGTCCAGATCTACCAACATGGCTTGCCCTGGCCCCACGGCCAAGAATGTATCGCTTGCAACTGTATCGCAAGGCGAACCTACTTGATATTGTACTATGTACGTGGATCCCGCCACGAGTGACGTTCCGGTGATATTACCCGTTGATGGATCAATCGCTCCGCCATTATTGATCGACCAGGTCCCGCCGGTTGTGGAGCCTCCTGTCAATTGCATGAGATAATCTACTTGATTGCAAATGGTATCGACTGGTTGGATGGCGGCGGGGGGCGGGGCTACTACGTCAATTAATCGTGATGTGTTACCGCCGGGCACAATGAGACAATTTCTGAGCTGATGTTGAAAGACCGTAATTGTCACTGGACTAAAAATAGGACCGACAGAAAAGTCGAAAGGCTGTCCGGTGACAAGCACACTATCAGATGTAGTGCCATCCGAATAGTATATATAATAGGGCTCAATGAAGGGTGATGAAAAATATCGCAATTGTACAGAGTCACCAGAACATATCACGCATGTAGGTGGTATACAAACGAGGTTGCCATTCGGAGGAGGACTTGGATATGTGACCAACACAACTGAATCTGGAGCACTTGCGCAGACACCCTCATAATTGATCGCATAGTATGTACTCGCACTTCCTGCCGGAGGATAAAAACTGATATCCGGTGGAAAGTCGCTGGGGCCTGCATAGACTGAATCTCCAGAATTATTCACCCATTCCGTGGATGCCGTACATCCGCCGCAAGAAGTTACCGGCACAGGTAATGGATCGGATGAACATCGAAATAATGTATCATGACCTAATACGGGCGCCATCGGATCAGAACAAAATACACCTTCGGGTGCGCAAGGTGTCCCGTCTGAAAAATTATGTGATACGGTGCCGTTTGGTCCTGGAGATATGTTATCGCCATCTTGATCTGCTCGTCCCCCTGTCACAAATAAGGAAGCGTCATACTGAATACTGTAATCGCATGGTCCGATCGTAATTTCTATAGGACGAAAGCAAGGCGAGCCGCATGAAGGTCCATTCTGAAAAATAGCAGGTTGTGTTCCAGTAGGGTTATAGTCACCGAAAACGATATAAATATCATCAGATCCGCAGAGGCCATTTAGTGTAGTATAACATGAGATCGTCGGTGGATTACTCATAAAGGCCCAGACGATAGCGTCTGCAGGTATCACACCATTTGTTGGTGCATTCATTGCATCGATGAAAACAGGACCACTTGTGCAGCTGCCCACCGGTACATTTAATAAATTATTCAATGCTGTGACAATACCGGCATTTCCTGACCAACCGCCAACTGGGTTTCCATTTGTTGGGTTTCCAGGATGTGGCACTTCGACGCTTAGAGTGGTACTATTAATAGTCAAAGATGAACTTCCCGTTTGGAAAACGATATATTCGGAGTTAGCTTCATTTCCACAGCACGCATTGATCATGACCGTATTCAATGAAGGATCATTCGGTCCGCATGAGGTATTCCAAAAGGTCTGTGCACCAACCGTTTCCGATTGGGACAGGCATAGAAAAAAAACAAGAAATAGGGTCCAAAACAGTTTCATCGTACAAGCTAAAAAGGTCTTCAAAAGTAACAGATATTACGTTAGTCACAGCATCAGAAAATCACTAAAAATGAATCTTCATAGACGCACATAGCGAGTGCGGAAATATTCCTGCACTCGCTATACGGCTAACTAAATTCTATCCTACTTTTCTTAATCGTCTTCGTTCAATTTAATATTTCTATAATTTTTATCTTCTGTTGACATCAGTTTGATCACTTTGATATTTGAACTCCGTGATCCAGATCCATTGTCACAGCCATCTAAAATTGTCAAAAACTCTGCTCCAAGAGGCACTTCGAATCCTGGTCCAAGTAGTATTTCTGGAGCATTAAATACTGCGTTCATATCAACAATGACGTCATCAATTGTTTCAATAAATTCAGCCGCTGCGAGCGTATCGATAACTGACAACGGTCCTTGCAAAACTAGCGTATCTGCACAATCGATCTGAACGATTTCTCCGCACGCTGGGGTCAAACCTGGCGTCAAATAATTGACATAATTGATCGCCGCACTATCAGGAATTCCTGACATTCCATTTCCTGCTTCTTCTTGAACTCCTTCAATGATGAGACCATTTTCAGGTGTATTCGCTGCCCCTGGAGTAATCGGAATTTCGATTAATTCATTATTCGGGTCAGTAATATTTCCACAATCCAATCCAGTTGCTCCGCCAGGCGGGGACATTGTTGCGATAAAATTCAATGCATCAAAGACACTCGCATCTTGACTATTCCTAGTTTCTGCGATATAAGGCAGAGAACCGAAGAACACACTAATTTGCTCGGCATGCAGACAGCCCGATGTGTTTCCATCCATGTAAGTTGCACCTGGATAAGTAGCATCTGTTGTGTATTCGAGGCATGCACTGTTGGAAGGTATAAAATATACTAAATCGCCATTCAAATCCATTTCATCAGGACCGGGAATTCCTGCAGGAACATTATCAGCATTATAAATCACAATCACAGAACCAATCGGCACATCCGTCAAACATCCTGACTTTATTCTGGCATGTCCGTTATCTGTCGTAGATGGTTCTATGATCCAATTCTGAAGATTGGCGCTCGATGCCAAAGTATCTTCCAATGTGGCAACGACTAAAAGCTCAATAAATGCTCCATGGGTAAAGCAAGTAGGGCCACTAAATGATTGATCATTCCAAATTTCATTGATCATAAGACCTCCGGATACTTTCGGGCAACCTGAAACAACAACATCATTGACGAGCCATTGAGCCACCGAATCGTTCGGAAATCCAGTGTACTTGAACGCCACGTAAATCGATGGTTCGATTGGTAGCGCGACGTCACCGCTAGGAGTCCAAGGTGCAAAGGCAAATCCATTCTGTGAATCATCAAAATCAAAACTTAGGCTAGTCCAGTTTGCCAAATTTGGATCACCAGTTCCCGCATAATCAGTTGAAAACAACAGTTGCAACGGAGGACCGTCAAAACGTTCACGAGTGCTGAAATTCATCGAAACTTGATCGAATGTACTCAAGACTAATTTTGGTGAAATAATCCAGTCTTCACTCACCGTATTCGTATCTCCAAATGTATTGATGCTTATGTATTGGTTAGTGGTATCACATTCCCATGTTTGTTGACCATCAACATTTTCAATTGACCATGTCAATGCATTGCATATGAACGGTTCAAAATGCACAACCTCTTTGACAAAAATCGAGACCGTGTTCGAAGTCAGTGTGTCCGTGCGCGCCTCAAAAAATAGCGTATCACATTCTGTAATCATAGGCATTGTAACAGAAAAAGTAGCACATCCACTTTCTGCCATAACTGAGTCTACAGCGATCGTAGCTTGCGTGCCCCCAACTTGCTCCAATACGATGAAATCGTCGTAGGTGCAAGGTGAAATTGTATCTGCATCATAGCCACATACGGTAAACGAAACCGTTGCATTTGAGCCAGCTACTTCAGGTAATTCATCAAAAATCAATAACTCTACGGGACCAGTTGAGTTGATCGTATTTCCAAAAGACCCTGGCGAACCGGCATCAACATCTGCGTCGGCATCATAATTTAATGGGTCCGTCGCAGCCACGAAGTCGGCATCTGTATAAATAAATCCAGGTAGATCGGCACAACTAAATTCGAGTGCAACTCCTGCCCCAAATGGATCACCATCGGCATAAGTCAATGATGTGACAAGCGTAGAATCTGGACATCTGAGAATAATATCGTCCGAGGCATTTCCTAAATTCATATCGTCGCCGTAGACAAAATCGGCTGTTAAATTTGTATTTCCTGATCGGGCCATGACTAGAAACTCTCCTGGAGCGATGATTAAACTTTGATCAATCACAAATGCATCGGACCCTAAATCGGTGACAAAATATGTGAACAAGTTAAAGGTATCGTTAGAGCGGTTATATAATTCAAAATACTCCCCATCTCCATCGCCGACATCGGTAGGGTTCGCCATAAATTCCGTAATAATAATATCCCCCGCCATCGCACATGGCACAGTCGAACATGGCAACTGCGATGGAACGCCACTCGGATTACTCAAGATACAGTCGGTATCATCTGAAAATACCGCTGTGAGAACGTAGTCATTTCCTGTAATAGCGAATATAATGCTATCAAATGTATGTGTATTCGCAGAGTCTAGCATTGAAACATCAACAGAAAGCGAAGGAGTGACTTCGTTGTCGATAAACACATCAAGTGTGCCTGTGGAAGTGGCATTCGAAAAATTGACAATGATATCTGCGGCGAAGAAATCGTCGGTAATATCATTAGGTGTTCCACCATCATTACATGGGTAAATCGAGTCTGCTGCGACAAGTGATATGTTACATGTAGTATCGACACATAAAGCTCCACCAGCATTGAACACAATATTGTCGATGGCTATTTCATCGTTTGAGCCACTGGATCCAATATCAGCACCTGACCATTTAATATAATACATATCACCGTCTGGAATATTCAATCCGCTTAAAATGATAGACTTATTTTCTGCAAGCCATATTGGATTGGCCGCTGCTGGTAGTGGTGTTCCAAAATCAAGACTTGGCTCATTGATGAATGTCGTGTCATTTGCCGAATGGGAAAATGAAATCAACATGCCCCGTGTTGCATCATTCAGATAATATATATCATAAGCCACAGACAAATCTGTAATGGCAGCACCAGTTGAATTTACAAATCGCATTTCATAAGTACCAGGTGTCCAATCTGATCCGGTGGGTTGCACACCCAATGCACGATCACCAGGCGCCACTTCAAATGCATATGCTCCCCCGCTTGATATGCCTCCAGTTGAGACACCTTTTGCAAAATCTCCGGCAACTCCAAAATCTCCGTAATTAAGGTCTCCGTCCTGCAATCCAGTGATGATAAACGTGTTCGAGTTAATCTGTCCGGCAGTCGGTGTTGGAGAAAATCCAGTACCGTCGTATTGACCATCATTTACAGATGGAACGGGACTATCAAAATTAATTTCAAAACAACTATCAGCTTGCGAGAGCTCAAACACTGTGATAGGCGGACATGGGAAAACGCCAGGTATGAGTGAGGGTTCATTGCGTGTGCATGTCGTATCATCTGAAAAGCGAGCGATCAGTCCAACATCATTTCCATCCGCTGCAAACGTCAAGCCGACAAACGTATGGCCGGTAGTAGAATCCATCATCGTTACGGCAACTGTAGATACCAATGATGTATCTGAAGATAAATAGAGTTCTAAATCGCCCGTGGTTGGCGCATTGACAAAGGTGACCAGGATATCAGAAGTAAAAAAGTCATCAGCTATATTGTTTGGAGTACTGTTATCATTACAAGACCCCGTGTTTAATGCTTGAATATCGCTTACACCACAAGTTACAGTAGCACTTGTCGCTACTGAAATATTAATATTATCTAATCCGAATTCATCGCGTGATCCGCCGCCTGTGTTGTCGTCTCCCTTCCATTGAAAATAATAACTACCACCCACCGGAATTGAAAGACCAGTAATAGTTATGGATCTGGGAATTGCTACAAATCCCAAAGCGTCGGCCATTTCGATCGATGTATAATCGAGCGTTGGTTCGTCGATGTAAACTATATCATCCGACGAATGAGCAAAATTGAAATCATTTCCCCTGGCTTGATCATTATTTACATATATGTCATAGGAAATTGTGATCGACTCAATTGTAGAATCTGTCTGATTTACAATTTGCAATCCTAACGTTCCCGGGGTCCAATCACTTCCTGTCGGTTGCACACCCAGAGCGGTATTAGGTGGAGAAGAAGCATTAGTTTCAAATGCGTAAATACCACCACTAAAGATCGCGCCAGCGGAAACTCCTTTAGCAAAATCACCGGTTGTGGCACTTCCTCCGTATGCAACTGAGCCTTCCGAAAATCCACCAGCGACTACAGCATTCGAGTTCAATTGACCAGTTGCAGGTGTTGTTGTAAATCCGGCACCCATAAAAGCACCTTCGTTCACACCGACGAGTGTACTGTCGAAATCAATGGTGAATAAAGTGCCACTGCTCGTTATACTGAGTTGGGCATATATGCTCGCACTGGCAAAAATGAGAAATGATAAAATGCACGTAGTTTTCTTAATCATGTCTATCTGATTTATTAAATGATTGATTGGTCGAAGGGACTGTAAAAGTAATATCTAGTGTCGACATATGTGTTAATTTCATATGAATGATATATGATATTTGGGCTATTGGATTTTGTCGGCTGGCTAATGAATCCATGTTGATGCCTGAATAACGACATTCATCGGAATACTGAAGGCTAGCAGCGGACTAGAGGCTGTCAAAGAAGCAACGAAACATTCCGCTTAGTGCGCTCCATTAACATCGCCATGCAAAGTGGTTCGTTTCCTACCTTTGCGCGAAATAATCGAAAGCATGAGCGAATTGAGCGAACAGCAGCAAATCAGACGAGAAGCCCTCACAGAATTGAGAAAACTGGGAATCAATCCATATCCAGCCGCAGAGGTAAAGACAAATACCACGGCCAAAGCAATTATGGCTGGTTTTGATCCAGAAGAAAATAACTTTCAAGACATCGCAATCGCCGGTCGTTTGATGATGAAACGTGTCATGGGGAAGGCGTCGTTTGCGGAGTTACTCGATGAAACCGGTACCGTTCAAATATATGTTTCGCGTGATGAAATCTGTCCCGATGAGGATAAAACACTCTATAACACGGTATTCAAGAAATTGCTGGACATCGGCGATATCATACATGTCACAGGGCATGCATTTCATACAAAAACGGGTCAGACGACAATTCGTGTTTCTAGCTTACAACTACTGAGTAAATCATTGCGACCGATACCCATCGTAAAAACAGATGCAGAAGGAACGGTCCACGATGCGGTTACTGATCCGGAATTTAGATATCGACAACGGTATGCGGACTTGATCATCAATCAGGAAAGCAAACAAGTGTTCCGTCAGCGCACGCAGATGTACACCTCTATGCGCGAATACCTCAATGAGCGCGGATATCTCGAAGTGGAGACTCCTATATTACAACCGATATATGGCGGCGCGGCAGCTAAACCGTTCAAAACGCATCATAATACGCTCGACATGACACTCTATTTGCGGATTGCGAATGAGTTGTATTTGAAGCGACTAATAGTGGGTGGTTTTGATGGTGTGTATGAGTTTTCCAAAGATTTTCGAAATGAAGGCATGAGTCGATTTCATAATCCGGAATTCACTCAGATCGAATTGTATGTCGCTTACAAAGATTATGAATGGATGATGAATCTGGTCGAAGAAATGGTCGAAAAAGTAGCGATAGATATTCATGGTACGACCGAAGTGCAGGTTGGAGAAAACGTGATTAATTTTAAGCGTCCATGGAAACGCTTTACGATGTATGAGGCCATCGAGCATTTTACTGGAGTCAATATTTCAGAAATGGATGAAGCCGGCTTGCGCGAAACCGCAAAGTCGTTGCATGTCTCGCTCGATCCATCCATGGCAAAAGGAAAAATAATCGATGAAATATTCGGAGAAAAATGTGAGGCGCAATTAATTCAACCGACTTTTATTACCGACTATCCGATAGAGATGTCACCGCTTGCTAAAAAGCATCGCGACAAAGAAGGGCTTGTCGAGCGCTTTGAAGCGATCTGTAATGGAAAGGAAATATGTAATGCATTTACCGAATTAAATGATCCGATCGATCAACGCGAACGATTTGAAGCGCAATTGGAATTAGGAAAACGCGGAGATGACGAAGCGATGATGTTGGACGATGATTTTATTCGAGCACTTGAATATGGCATGCCACCAACAGCAGGTTTGGGCATCGGCATGGATCGCTTGGCTATGATCATGACGAATTCAGATTCAATTCAGGATGTTTTATTTTTTCCGCAGATGAAGGCTGAGAAAAAATAAACGGTCGAGGGAGTTGGCTCACATAAAGGAAATCGGGCGCAAGGAAATTCACGAACAAGGGAAATCAAGCTTCAACCTGAAATAAAAAACACGCCCTTACCGAAGACTAAAGTCTGCATTCCCTTCCACAAATCACAATTTGAAATACAGACAAGGGAAATTAGGCTTCAGCCTGAAAATATAAAATATAAAAAAACTTCTTCTCTACCGCAGACTAAAACCCAGAATCCCTTTCAAAATCACAATTTGAAATAAAGTCAAGGGAAATCAGACTTCAGTCTGAATACAATAAAACATAAAAAAACTTCTTCTCTACCGCAGACTAAAACCAACATTCCCTTTCACAATCACAATTTGAAATAAAGGCAAGGGAAATCAGACTTCAGTCTGAATACAATAAAACATAAAAAAACTTCTTCTCTACCGCAGACTAAAGTCTGCATTCCCTTGCACAAATTACAATTTGAATTACGAGCAAGGGAAATCAGGCTTTAGCCT
>ENA-ORXU01000318-ORXU01000318.1-marine-metagenome-genome-assembly--contig:-NODE-318-length-59569-cov-43.331557_pt1 | contig 59569 bp, 50 predicted proteins | sample MGYA00237869_ERZ511484 | MGnify/ENA metagenome assembly ERZ511484 | reverse complement strand
CAGGTTTCTAGTAAAGACATTCACAGTTGGTTTTCTCATTCTTGCTACTGTATCTCACCAATTTGAGAACCGCTATACATGACAGATAAACTAGTCTAAAGAAAGCAGTTTAGCTCTTTTTAAGCGATGGTAGGTGTAATTTCAATACCTAAGTACAGGACAAAACTCTGAGGGAAAAAGAAAGATTACAGGTACTTTATTGGCTCAAGCATGAACCAGCACCGAAGATTAAAGCAATCGCCAATTCCTTGGGAAAACATTGAGGTACGGTACAAAGCTGGTTATCAGTATATAGAGAAGAAGAAATAGATTTGATGCTAGAAATAAAGTCATCTCCTCAATGGGCGCAAAAGGCTTTGCAAAAACGATTAAAAGAACATAATCATGGTTTCGCCAGTTCTGAAAAGTTAGGAATTGAAGCAGAATATCATGCGCTGTATCAAATGACTCGTTATCGGCTTAAAGCAAAGTTAAATAAATATAATTGAATCTGAATATTTAACTGCTGAAAATAGTCAACCTATGGCAGTAGTGATTGATGCCAATTCACTTTTTATGCACTATTTCAGTTTTTTGATTCGGTTGGATTTGTTTGGTTGTAGTTTGCTCTCAACAAGATCAGCTCGCCCCCTCCATGCTCAATGAGCATCAGCAATCCGCCCAACATTGCTAGATTTTTGAGAAACATAGCTTGCTCTATCTCAGTAGAAAAGTCAGTGTGAAAAATTAAGGTGGCAGGAATTAAAAAAGTTATTAGCATAGCTGCTCCCCATCGGGTCTTTATTCCGAGTAAAACTGAAAGTCCGCCCAAAATTTCTAAAGAGATTGCGCCAAATAAAAAAATAGATGTTAATGGCATCCCGTGAGCAAGCATATTTTCTTGAGTAGCAATTGGGTTAATAATCTTATTTGTTCCTGACCAAATGAAGATAGCAGCCAGAAAAATACGGGCAAAAAGCGATAAGTAATTATTAATTGTATGCAATTGAGTGCGATCGCTTTTATTTTTAACGTTAGTAGTATCGAGCATAACTATTTTTCAATCCAATTTGTCTTAATATTTATAAAATAGTTTGTTTTAATATTACGATCGCAATATTAACAAGATTGCCAAACAAAAGAGATCGCATTTCTATCATTTAATTCAAGCGATCGCCTGTAGAACTATCAAACCAATGAATTTTATTAGGAGCGATCGCTAAAGGAATAACTTGATCTTGCCAATTGCCATCGCTAGATAATAAAGCGCGAATAGTAATATCGGAGTTATTGATTTTGACACTAACCAAATTTTCTTTGCCCAATTGTTCGACCAAATATACTTGACCGACAAAAGTTGCATCCTCATGATTAGCAGCCAGGGTAACATCTTCAGGTCGAATACCTAAAACAATACGCGATGCTTGGGATGTGAGTGGGGGTATGTTTAATTTATATTCTCCCAGCAAAGCTACCTTATTATCGCATTCAAGGCGTAATAGGTTCATTTGCGGACTGCCCACGAAGCTGGCAACAAACTCGTTGGCAGGGTGCGAATAGATGCGACTGGGAGGATCTAATTGTTGAACCATTCCTTGATTTAATACTGCCACTTTGGTAGAAAGGGTCATTGCCTCAGTTTGATCGTGGGTGACATAAACCACGGGTTTATTCTGCTCTTTAAACAATTGTTTCATCTGTGCCCTAACCTGTTCTCGCAATAGAGCATCCAGGTTACTTAAAGGCTCGTCTAATAAAAATACTTCAGGATCTCTAACTAAGGCTCTAGCCAAGGCTACCCGCTGTCTTTGTCCCCCAGACATCTGCCCAGGCTTACGATTGAGAAGGCTGGTTAACTCTAACTTATGGGCTGCTTCGTTGACTCGACGCTGAATTTCATCCTGGGGCATTTTGCGCAACTTAAGGGCGGTAGCGATATTTTCCGCTGCGGTCATGTGAGGATAAAGGGCATAGCTTTGAAATACCATTGCCATATTGCGATCGCCTGGAGGAGTTTTATTTACATTGGTTTGGCCAATAATTACTTCACCCTTAGTAGGAGGTTCTAGACCCGCGATCAGACGTAATAGAGTAGACTTACCACATCCTGAAGGACCTAAAAGAGTTAAAAATTCACCGTCATTAATTTCTAAAGATATATCCTTGACGGGAATCACATCGGGGCGATATTTTTTTTGTAAATTTTGTAATTTTAGTTTTGCCATGTTCTAATAAATAAATTGTTATATTCAGACTTCTACAATAGATATTCAAGCAACTTTAAATTAAATTCAAATTATTTAGTCCAGCTTAGATCGCAATGGCAGTAAATATACAGCACTTAAGAAAATGGAAGCAAATAGGGCGATCGATTATTTCTCTTACCGCCTGGGATTATAGTCTGGCGAATGTTTTAGACATAGCGGGAGTCGATCTGATTTTGGTGGGAGACTCTTTGGCGATGGTTGGGTTGGGTTATGACAGTACCATCCCCGTTACTTTAGAGGATATGATTTATCATGCCAAAGCGGTATGTCGTGGGGTCAAAAGAGCTTTAGTAGTTTGCGATCTACCCTTCATGAGTTATCAGGTTAGCGTTAGTCAAGCAGTAGAAGCAGCAGGAAGAGTCCTCAAAGAAACTGGAGCATCGGCAATTAAGTTAGAAGGAGGACATTCTGAGATAGTTGAAACTGTAGCCAAACTAACTACTATTGGTATTCCTGTCATGGGTCATGTTGGTTTAACCCCTCAATCATTTCGAGTGTTGGGCTACAAGCAACAAGGAACGACCGAAGAATCAGCCAATCTAATTATCGACCAGGCGATCGCTTTAGAGCAAGCAGGAGCATTTGCGATTATTTTAGAACATATTCCCCCAGAATTAGCTCAGACCATTACTAACAAGCTTACTATTCCTACTATTGGGATTGGTGCGGGAAATCAATGTGATGGGCAAGTACTAGTTACTGCCGATTTCTTGGGTTTATCTGAAAGACAACCACCTTTTGCCAAATCTTACGTCAATCTTAGACAGATTATTGCCGATGCGGTGCAGGAGTTTAGCACCGAAGTAAAAGAGCAAAAGTTTCCTCCTACTTAAATATTAAACGATCGATATTCAATCAAATGAGTTACACAATTGCTACTTTTTATAAATTTGTCACTATATTTGAGCCTAAAACCAAAAAAGCCCAAATTTTGGCTTGGTGCCAAAAAAATGAGCTAAAAGGTACGATTATCTTAGCAGAGGAAGGTATCAATGGTACGATTGCGGGTTCGCAACAGGCGATCGCCAATATTTTAAGCCATCTCCGCAGTCTTCCTGGTTTGGCAGATCTCGAACATAAAGAATCTACTGCCCAAAAACTTCCTTTTGTTAGATTGAAAGTAAAACTAAAGTCAGAAATAGTTACTTTGGGTTTACCTGCAGTCGATCCCAATCAACAGGTAGGCACTTATGTCGATCCTCAAGACTGGAATCATGTTATTAGCGACCCCGAAGTAGTCGTCATCGATACTAGAAATGATTATGAAGTAGAGATTGGCAGCTTTCACCGAGCTAAAAACCCCAATACTGAATCTTTTCGCGAATTTCCCGAATATATTGCCCAAAACCTCGATCCAGAACAAAATCCCAAAGTAGCTATGTTTTGTACGGGAGGAATTCGTTGCGAAAAAGCCTCTTCTTATATGCTTTCTCAAGGATTCAAAGAGGTTTATCACCTTAAAGGAGGTATTCTTAAATACTTAGAAAATGTCTCTCCCGAAGAAAGTCTGTGGGAGGGAGAATGTTTTGTGTTTGATGAAAGAGTTGCGGTTAAAGAAGGATTGGAAATTGGCACTTATGAACTTTGTTATGCTTGCGGACATCCTATTTCCGAAGCGGATCAACAATCTCCTAAATATGAAACTCATATCTCTTGCCCCTACTGTTACGATTGCCTGACTCCAGAAAAAAAAGCCCGTCAAGAAGATCGACGCAGACAAAGGAAGTATCTTAAGGAAGATCAAGATCTCCAAGATGAAACAGATATACAAATATCCTAAAACTTATCACTTAGAAGACTCGGGATTAAATTCTGCGAAAAAAGCAACCAAGCGTATTCCTTTCAAAACAATTGCATCTCGCTATTTAGTTGTTGAAGAAAAAATGGATGGTGCAAATGTTGCAATTAGTTTTCAAGATAATGGAGAAATGCTATTACAAAGTCGCGAACATTTCTTAGCAGGAGGAGTCAGAGAAAAGCACTTTAGCTTGTTTAAACAATGGGCGTATGGTGTTGCTGATCGACTCTACTCGGTTTTGGCGATCGCTATATTCTTTATAATAATCTGCCCTATTATTGTTTAGAATATGACATTCTTAGATCTAGAATTAGATTCTAGATTTATTTTTTCTAAATAATTGAAATATCTAAAAAATTTCTGTAAATAAAAATAGTACAATAAACAACCTTTATTAAGCATTAAGCTTCGATAAAAGCCTTTTTTTGTAATACTAAGACCAGATCTCTAATGAGTACAATAATAGCAATACAAGTTGGTTCTTGGATTACGATGATGTCTACATTGAAACTAACGCAAAAGAAGATAGCAATCTTTTAGACTTGAATCAAGATGGCAACCACGATTTGCTATGGCGCAACAATGCAACAGGTAAAAATTCCGTTTGGCTTATGGATGGTGGAGAGCGTATCGGTAGAGCTTCTTTACCTGATGTAACTGATGTTAGCTGGAGTATGGAAGGCGTAGGCGACTTTGACAATGATGGTAATACTGATCTAGTTTGGCGCAACAATGCAACTGGCAAAAATTCCGTTTGGCTTATGGACGGTAGCGATCGCATTGGTAGAGCTTCTTTACCTGATGTGACTGACGATAGCTGGGATATCAAAGACGTAGGTGACTTTGATAATGATGGTAATGCTGATCTAGTTTGGCGTAATGAGTCAACTGGCAAAAATTCCGTTTGGCTTATGGACGGTGGAGAGCGTATCGGTAGAGCTTCTTTACCTGACGTACCTGGAAATAATTGGGATATCAAAGGTGTTGGCGACTTTGACAACGATGGCAACGTTGACCTACTTTGGCGTAATGAATTAACAGGTCAAAATTCTGTTTGGTTCATGGACGGTAGCGATCGCATTGGCAGAGAGTCTTTACCTGATGTAGCTGATGCTAGCTGGGATATTAAAGGTGTCGGCGACTTTGATAATGATGGCAACGTTGACGTACTATGGCGCAATGAGACAACAGGTCAAAATTCTTTCTGGCTCATGGACGGTAGCGATCGTATTGGCAGAGCTTCTTTACCCACAGTAGCTAGTAGCAACTGGCAATTGATTATCTAATATTTGAGCAAAAAAATCTCCATCTTACATAAGTTTGATGGAGATTTTTTTTAGTTAAAAGTCAACAATATCTTTTAATTTAATTCAATTAAGCAAAAGAACTACCAGTATCGGGAGGAACATCTTGCCAACGTCCATCACCCACTGCTCGCAATGCTTCTTTAAGGCTTACGTCTCCAGTATAAATAGCTTTACCAACGATCGCACCTGTCACTCCAATTAATTCTAAGGCAGACAAACTTAGGAGATCGCTCAAAGAACTAACTCCCCCAGAGGCAATAACAGGGATCTCGATTGATTCTGCTAATTCTCGCAATGCCTCCATATTTGGTCCTGCAAGTGTCCCATCGCGATGAATATCAGTATAAATAATTGCTGCTGCACCCTCTTGTGCCATGTGTTGTGCTAGATCTGTAGCTAAAACCTCTGAGGTTTCCAACCAGCCTCTAGTAGCTACCCTGCCATTTCGAGCGTCAATACCAACGACGATTTGTTCGGGAAATTCTCGACACAATTGGGTCACCAACTCTGGTTTTTCTACGGCTACTGTACCCAAGATAGCTCGGTTAACCCCTGTATTTAGTAGGTTAGAAACTCCTGCGCGATCGCGTAAACCACCCCCAACCTGTACGGGAATATCAATAGCTCTGGCGATCGCCTCAATTACAGATAAGTTAACCGATTTACCTTCTTTTGCTCCATCTAAATCCACTACATGAAGCCTGGTTGCCCCTTCTGCAGCAAACTGACGCGCCACCTCTACTGGGTTGTCATTAAAAACTGAAGCTTGGTTATAGTCTCCTTGGTATAGACGAACACATTTACCACCCAGTAAATCAATTGCAGGGATGACTTCCATAATAAATAATTTAGTTTGCTTATTTTAATAGATCGTATAATTTTAGGCGCGAGCGTGAATTCTTTCTGCCCAAAGCTGCACCGATTCAGAGAATAAGGAATGATAGTTTTGTAGTTCAATATTATTCATGCCCATACGTCGCGCTTGGTCGAACAACTTTACTAGCGATCGCGTTGCTTCTTCAGCTGCCCGTTCAGTTTCGGGACTGATTTTTAATAAAGCTTCTAATTCTTTTTTAATAGGAATCAGGGCTTGATTATTACCACAAGCTACAAAAGAGCGTACCGTATCAACATCATCGTCTAATAGCTGACCTTCTGGGGGGATATAGGTATGAGTGCGAGCATCGTAAGCTAAAACATTGCCATTTTCAATATTGTAAATCCAGGCATAAATTTTGAGTCTACCCTGATGCAGTCTAGATCTAATTATAGGATAGGTTTTAAGATTATCGATTTGAATTAAAACGTTCTCGGCTACTAAAACCTCGATCAAATCGTCGCCTTTATAGTGGGGATAGGTTTCTTGCACCATACGACGAGTTGCTTCTGCGTGTTTGAGCCAGTCATAGACCAAAGGCATATCTTTTTGTAGCTTATTGAGCTTTAGTAGCCCCTTCATTGCGCCACAGTTAGAATGACCGCAAATGACTATCTGTTCGATTCCTAAGGCATTGATTGCATATTCAATCGTACCTCCTTCACCGCCGTTAGCCGCACCATAAGGAGGAATAATATTACCCGCATTGCGAATTACAAATAGCTCGCCAACATCAGTATCGGTGATTAAGTTAGGAGCTACTCTAGAGTCAGAACAAGTGACAAACAATACTCTGGGTGTTTGACCATGAGAAAGCTGTTCTAAAAGCTCTTGGTGCGTATTGACATAGGTTTGCCTAAACTTATCTAGACCACGAATTAACTTTTTCACTTTGCCCCAATCTGAATTTTTGAACTATCGTTTCTATTATCGGACAAAATCAGGAAATATTAAGCAGATCTTTAAAAGATTTTAGAAACCCCAATCTCCACAAAGCAGATTGGGGTAGTTCATTCAGTAGCGCATTGTTGTAGTCTCGATGGCAGTTTAAACTACAGCAATCGCTAATTGTACTAACGTCAGGGTTTTTTGCTAGAAAAGAGCCGATAAATTAATACTCCAGCGAAGTATCATTCACACAGTAAGGAGGACCAGGATTAATCAAAGCTTGAATTATATGATTAAAATAGGGAATAACTTCGCTTGCATCTTCTTCATTGAGTAAAGCGATCGCTTCTTCTTTTAAACAGATTAAGGCTTCAACCCAGTTTCCTAAAGGAATTCCCAGAGATTGATACATTTCCCTCATGCCAACTATGCCAATTTCATCTAGGGGTTGATTATTGCCAGCCAAAACACAGTAAGCGATTAGACGAATATACCAACCTTGATCGCGTTGACACGAATTAGTCTTTCTCAGGTTGCCACTATTACTGGGAGTAATAGGTCGTTTTTTCCAAAATTTACGAGAACCTCTTTGCACCAACCTAGTTTCATTATCAGCCAAAATTCTGGCAAGGCGAATTCTGTTCTCTCCCGTTCGGCAAAAGTTTTGTAACTGATTAATCTCACTCAAGCTTGGATAGCGGAGTTCTTCATCGGCGTTAATAATCAGTTGTTTGACTATACTCATAGTTTTCCTCTGGTTGAGTTTCTGATTCAATGTTTGATAATTCTGGTTCGGCTAAATCCGAATTACTAACAGTCGTTTGCCCGTTGCTTGACTCAATGCTTGACTCACTTGACTCAATTGTGTCTGAGGACTTTGGTTCTACTTCTTGATGACGAACATGACCATTACTTTGTGATGCCAATCGAGTTAGGCGATCGCAATCTTCCCTAATTTTTTGAGCTACCACTTCACCCGCAGTTTGTTGACGATCTAGTTGAGCTTGAGACCAATTGATCGGTTGATTCAGCGATCGCATTGCCCATCCTCTAGGAGTTACATAGCGCTCGTAAGGAATTGTATCTTCGCCAAAGGTTTCTAGATATTCATCACCATCCAAAATTTCATCTATCAGAGCATAAAAACCTTTTTTAGAACAGAGATCGTAATAGCAACTAATTTCCGAGCGTCCGTAGGTAGGACGACCTAACAAACGTCGATGAATCGACTCGATCGCTTTGGTAATATAAAGATTATCCCAGTAAGAATTACGAAAGATTGAAGATTTGGCTAGCTGACGAATAAACTCACGGACACTAATTTCACCATTTCTCAACTTGGTTTCGGGTGCAGATAGATGTTGACCTGAAAAAGGCTCACATCCTAAAATCTGTCGATAAGCTCCTTTGAGAATTACTTCAATTGAATGGTTTGAAAGATTTATATTCTGCTGCCGATATTCATTCTTGCTCTGGTTTTGCTTTAAGTGGGATTTGGCATAATTGTTAGTTACATTTTGTATTCTGGAACCAGAATCGATCAGCAAACGATGATGATCTTTATTAAAGGATGCTGGTTGAGCGTGAGGATTGTGGGTTTCACTCCTAAAAACAGTACCAAATTGAGTCTCTAATGGATCGTTACCCACACCATAAGAATGTTGGTTAGGCAAAGGTTGTTGATAGTTGCCAAACATAGTGATAAATTGAGGAACTTTTCGTACCACAGCACTATATTTGAACAGATTTAATTGCGCTCCCCAATTACGGCATTCTTGAGCTTCTTGACCCAAACCTCTTAGATAGGGAACGGTTTCTTCACCAAAATAATCAGCGTATTCGGTAGAGTCCATCAAAGTATCAATCAACTTGGATAAACCACTACGAGAAATAATCTCAAAATAATCTTGAAACTCTTCGATTGAACTCAAACCTCGTCCGAGGAAGTGGCGAAATGCTAATTCAATAACCCGAGAAATATTATACGGTTCGTAAAACAAGCGACGATAGAGACGGGTTTTACCCAGGCTGCGGATAAATTCCTTGACCGAGATAGTGCCGTTTTTGACTTGAGATTCTAATTGTTTAAAAGTGATGCTATAAGCGCGATCAATATCACTTTCAAATACCTGTCGATAAGCTGCTTTAACTACAGCTTGTTTTTCTGTTGCCGACGCATTAGGTTTCATTACCAACTTTGGTCGCGACTCTGCTGCTAGAGAGTAACTTTGAGGTAGTTCTAATCCTTGTTGATCGTTAGATATCCCTGATCGCAGTTGGGCAGCAGGCTTTTCGACGGCGTATTCTGTGATTAAGATATTAAAGTAATATCTAATTGTATTTTGTGCTTCCTCATCCTCAGGAAAATAACTTAAAGACTTCCAGCACATCTCCTTGAGTGCCACTATGGTTGCCACAGTAACATCCTCTGGTATTACACCCCTTAGTCCTCTGGTATTTACTACCAAAATACTGGAATCGTCAGCGACAATTGCATAGGTAATATAGCGCAGAAACCAGCCTAAATCTCGCATCGATCGCTTCATTCTTCTCTCGCCGTAGCGAGAAATGTTAATCGGCTTAAATCCTCCTGGTAATGGTTCTTTACCAGTTGATTGGAGTCGATAAACTGTTTCCATCAGCAATTCGACAAAGTTAAAGGTACGAGCTTTGCTTAAAGATTGAGACTTTGTAGAGGTCTTAATTTTGGTTTTATTTTGGGTGGCATTTGCCTTGGCAACAGCCGCACTGGTAACAGTGATCGGTCTGACAGAGCCAGGCATATCAACTAGTTCTTGAGGCTTTTCAAGATAATCCATGCAATTCCCACCATAGAAAATGCGATCGCCTCCAGCAGCTACAATCGTATTAGCATTCTGATTCAGGATATCGACAATTTCTAAGATCTTGGTACCAGAATTAAAATAACTAGCCAGTCGATTAAGTTCGCTTTGTTTGGGTAGACGATCTTGCTGTTCGGCTTGAGAAATTACGGAAAGAGGTGTTGTTTGATATAGTTGCGGATTAACAACGGGACTACCACCGCCAGTATTACTATTCATTTGTTTAACCTTTTATGATTTATTTTTTTATGGCTGTATGGGTGATGCGCCTCTACAAAAATCCTTGAATGATATAGTCAAAATAAGGTGCGATCGCAGTAGCATCTTCTAAACTGAGCATTTCTGTCGTTACTTCTTTCAAACAGCGTATACATTCAGCTAGGTTTTTGAGAGGAATTTCTAAGGACTCGTACATTTCTTTGACGCCTTTGATACCAGACTCTTCAATTGGCTTTGTATCTTCTAAGACAATTGCATAGGTAATCAGCCGTAGATACCAACCTTGATCTCGCATACATGAAGCTCTAAAAGTAGGATTGCCAGTATTACTTGGGGTATTAGGATATCGCTGCCAAAATCTCTGACTACCTTTGTTGACGATCGCATCTTCATTAGCTACTAAGATTTGAGCCAGGCGTAGGCGATCTTGTCCACCCTGATAAAAATTTTCAATAGCTTTTAACTCTCCCAGATTGAGATAGCGTGCCTGTCGATCTGCACTCTTAATCGAACGGGTAATGATACTCATGATTTTATTTCTATTTTGAAAAAGTTGATGGACTTAGCTAGTGGTTTAAACCATATAGTGACCGACAATTACCTATCGTAGTAAATAGGTAATTGTCAATTGTCCATGATCAATTGTTCATGTTTGAAACTAGTTAACTCAAGCCAGAACTGATGTAATCAAAATAGACACCCATTTCTTTACCCGCCTCAGTTCCCACTAAGTCAGCAGTAACTTCTTTCATTGCTTGAACGGCTCGAACTGTACCGCCAATAGGAACACCCAGAGAGTTATAAGTTTCTCGTAAACCGTTAAGGATGCGTTCTTCAAGAATCGAAGGATCTCCAGCCAACATCGCATAGGTGGCATAGCGCAAGAAGTATTCCAAGTCACGGATACAGGCTGCATAACGACGACAAGTATACATATTGCCTCCAGGAGCAGTAATATCGGTATACATCAAAGACTTGGCTACTGCTTTAGTGATAATCGATTTGGCATTGGCACTAATTGCTAAAGAAGCTTTTGCTCTTGTATCGCCACTTTTGAAATATTCTTCTAGCTTATTCATCGCATCATTATCTGGATATTGAGCGCGAACATCAAAAGTATTAATGGTAGAAGTAATAAGGTCTTGCATGATTTTATTTTTTGGTTGTTTGTTTGTTATATGAATAGTTAATTTGTCAGGGCGATTCTCCTACGGAGGTGCTACGCAAGCGCGAATCGCCCCTACAACGATTAAGAAAGGGATTGAATAATAAAGTCGAAATATGGCGCAACTTCAGCAGCGTCTTCTTCATTCATCATCGATACCGCTTCTTCTTTGAGGCACTGCATACATTCAGCAATATTGCGAATTGGTATTTCCAAAGAGTTATACATTTCTTTGATGCCAATAGTGCCTATTTCTTCTAAAGGTTTTTCGCTTCCTGCCATAACTGAATAGGCAATCAAGCGGACGTACCATCCTTGATCTCGCATACAAGAATTAGTTTTTCTTTCGACTCCGCTATTACTGGGAGTAACGGGACAACGTTCCCAAAATTTGTTAGTGCCATTTTGGACAATTCGTTCCTCATTTTCCGCCAAAAATCTGGCGATTTTCATTCTTTGTTCTCCACTGCTGAGAAAATTCTGAAAAATATTAATTTCTTTGGGACCAAGATAGCGAGCTTCACTATCGGCATTAAGAATCAATTCAGCAACCATACTCATAAGTTTTCTCCTAATTTTTAATTGTTTATGTTTTGTTGAGGTAATCTAATCGCCTGGATAAGTCTTGCTGGCGTAAACTGTAAAAAGTACAAGAAGTATAGCCAGTGTGAGCAATCCAGAGGCAATTCCTATGGCAGTGGTGGCAAATTGCCCTTCACCATAGGCAAAATAATATTGTGGTGGCATAGTTTTAATCGATTATTAAGTTGTTAATACTTCAAGCTTGTCCAATTTATGTCCATCCCTTGAAGCATGATTGAGGAATTCGCGATTTGAGTAATAATGAGCAGGAATATACCAAACAGAAGGATGATTCCTACCATTAGCGGTGTTGTCCCCCAACCACGAGTAACTCTTCCTGCTTCGGAGTTAATCGATTTAAAAAAATACTGGAGGGGGGCTGTTTTTTGGGAGGCGTATTGCGAGACAGTCCGTTGCGCGGGTTCCCCGCGTTGTAGGAACTGTCGAGGTTGCGACTGTGTCATAGTTGTTGAGTGTTGAGTGTTGAGTGTTGAGTGTTGAGTGTTGAGTGTTGAGTGTTGAGTGTTGGCTGTTGAGTGATTACTCAACTTGGCTTTCAGCTGCCAAAGCTTCTGGCTTTTTACGGCTGGTAACATCACCCACTTTTGCCCAAACGCCAAATTCAACCTGTTCTTCTAAATCGATATCGACACCAGCAAAAACATCGCTAAACAATGAGCGAGTGCCATGCCAGATATGACCGAAGAACCAGAGTAGTGCAAAGCAAGCATGGAAATAGGCGAAGAAACCACGATTGCTAGTGCGGAATACGCCATCGGAGTTATAGGTTTCGGTATCAAATTCAAAAGCTTCGCCTAATACTGCCCGACGAGCATATTTTTTAACTTCTACAGGGTTGGTAAAAGTCTGACCATCCAATAAACCACCGTAGAAATTAGCGGTAACTCCTGTTTGCTCAAAGCTATATTGGGCTTCGGCTCTACGGAAAGGAATATCAGCACGAACAACATTATCTTCATCAGTCAGTACAGTAGGAAAAGTTTCAAAGAAACTATTCATCCGTCTAACTGTTAATTCTCTGCCTGCACCATCTTTAAAGATAGAATGACCGAGCCAAGCTAGAGGTAAACCATCACCATCAACCATACGACCATAGCGGAACAGACCACCTTTAGCGGGATTATTGCCGATATAATCATAGAATGCTAGCTTGGCGGGAATTTTTGACCAAGCCTGAGATAAACTATCTCCTGCTGTCAAATTATTTTCTACTCGACGAGAAATTTCTTGTTGGTAATAGCCCTTATCCCACTGAAAACGTGTGGGTCCCCAAAGTTCTATAGGGGTTGTTGCTGTACCATACCACATTGAACCACTAGCGATCGCACCAGCAAAAAAGAATACTGCCAGACCACTAGCTAATGCACCTTCAATATTACCCATCCGTAGCAACTTATAAAGTTCCTCAGAAGGACGCACCACAATGTGAAACAATCCGCCAATAATACCGACAGTACCCGCTGCAATATGGTGTGCCACCACACCCCCAGGGTTATAAGGATCAAATCCTCTTGCGTCCCAGACAGGAGCTACATTTTGCATATGCCCCGTTAGTCCATAGGAGTCTGATACCCACATCCCTGGTCCAAAAATACCAGTCAGATGAAAAGCACCAAAACCAAAACAGAGTAAACCAGCTAGTAAAAGATGTATGCCAAATATTCTTGGTAAATCTAAGGTAGGTTTGTCTTCTTCATCAAAGAAAGTAACCAAATCCCAGTTAACCCAATGCCAACAGGCAGCTAAAAATTGTAGACCTGAAAAAATAATATGAGCGATCGCTACGGTTTCAAAAGTCCAAAACCCAGGATCGGCAAAGGTTTCTCCCGTTATACTCCAACCCTGCCAAGAGTTGGTTACTCCCAAACGGGCTACAAAAGGCATTAGAAAACAGCCTTGTCGCCACATCGGATTAAAAACAGCATCACTGGGGTCGTATAAAGCTAGTTCAAACAACAGCATCGAACCAGCAAAGCCTGCACAAAGTGCATTGTGCATTAAATGAACAGCTATCAAACGTCCTGGGTCATTTAAAACTGACGTATGGACGCGATACCAAGGTAAACCCATTGGTTATCTCCTATAGTTAATTATCAAATAGCAAACTTTAGAAAAAAAGTTTGAGATACGTACCATTTAGCGAATCAGAAAAAAAGTAATTTAAAATCATTACTATCGCTGAAAAGAAAATGGTTGTAATGGTGCAGACTAAAACAAAAGCAACAGATGGTATTGCGTAAGGTGGAGGTGCTCCGTCTCTCTCTTCTGTAAAAGAGTCTGCGTCAAGACTAATTTTATATTTAAATAAATTAGACATTTTAAACCTCTAAACTGTTGGTCAAAATTGATTATTTAAACTGAACAAAACTGTATTTTTGCCGAAGGCTAATCGCGACTACGAAAGGGAAGATCGGAAATAACTAATATTGCCGAATAAATAGCTACTAAAATCATCATCAACATTGGAAGTACAATGAGCGCGATCATTGCATATTTCAAAGCATTTTCCATTATTAGCCTCCGACATTACTCGCTACTCACGAGCAATTAAAGTGTCTGTATTAACCAATCAAGATACTACGACAATTACTCTGCATTACCCCGTGGCAACACCTCATCAGGAAACTGAAAACCTTCATGAATTTGATCTCGGGGTGCCATCCATGCTCTTAGACCTTCATTGAGTAAAATATTCTTGGTATAGAAAGTTTCAAATTCAGGATCTGCTGCTGCCCGTAATTCTTGAGAAACAAAATCATAGGCTCTTAGGTTAAAGGCTAAGCCCACCATCCCAATTGCACTCATCCATAAGCCTGTTACAGGGACAAACAGCATAAAGAAATGTAGCCAACGTTTGTTAGAAAAAGCTATGCCGAAAATCTGCGACCAAAAGCGGTTGGCAGTAACCATTGAATAGGTTTCTTCTTCTTGGGTTGGACTAAATGCGCCAAAGGTATTGAAATCTTGAGCATCTTGGAACAAAGTATTCTGTACCGTTGCCCCGTGAATAGCACAGAGCAAAGCACCACCCAAAACTCCCGCTACTCCCATCATGTGAAAGGGATTGAGAGTATAGTTATGAAATCCTTGGAAAAATAGTACAAAACGAAATATTCCGCCTACTCCTAAACTTGGAGCAAAAAACCAGCTAGATTGTCCCAAAGGATAAACCAAAAAGACAGAGACAAATATGGCAATAGGTGCAGAAAAAGCGATCGCGTTATAAGGACGTATTCCGATCAGCCTGGCAATTTCAATCTGCCGTAGCATAAAGCCAATCAGTCCAATCACTCCATGAAAAGCAGTAAAATTCCATAAACCGCCGATCTGACACCAACGGGTAAAGCTCCAATTAGCTTCAGGACCCCAGAGAAATAGTAGAGAATGACCCATACTATCAGCAGGAGTTGATACCGCAGCGGTGAGAACATTGCACCCTTCGATATAAGAACTAACTAACCCGTGGGTGTACCAAGCACTAACAAAAGTAGTTCCTGTAAACCATGCACCGATAGATAAATATGCACAGGGAAAGAGTAATAATCCCGACCAGCCAATAAACACAAAGCGATCGCGTTTGAGCCAGTCGTCAACTCCTTCAAACCAACCTGTTTTTGATTGTGGGAGATCTGCTGTAATAGTCATTGTGGAAAGTTGTTTGTAATATGTAAGTTTTCATTTGTTTTTAGCTCTTAGCTTTTAAATTGCGTTGGGAATACTGGTGAGAAAAAAGCTTAAAAACATTAAGGTTGCCATTACCATTGTCAAAGTTGCGATCGATATAATTGGCAAACTATTTAGTTTCTGTAGATCCTTGGGAAAATTCTGCATTTTCTTATCTCCATCTTCTTTTTATTCAATTGATAAATTTTGTTGGGTTATCCTCTTGTTCTTCTAACGAGCATTCAAGAAATATTCCTCAACTCAATTTACAAAACTGGCTAAAAACTAAAAGCTAAGAGCTTTTTTTAATCAATATCTTTCATCGATAAAACAGGTTCGTCCTCACGATCTAGTCCTCTTTCAAAGCCAGCAGCTTGCGCTCTTGCTCTACCTGCGTGCCACCAATGACCCACAAGGAAAAAGAAAGCTAAGATAATATGAGAACCAGTCATCCAGGTGCGTAGAGATAAGTAATTAAAGCCGTTAGGTTCAGTCGCTAAACCAGCTACAGAATTAATCGAACCCATCGGGGATTGAGTCATATATTCAGCTGCCCTACGAATTTGCCAGGGTTGAACATCATTACGTAGTTTGTCGAGATCTAAACCGTTCTCTCCTCGTAGTGGTTCAAGCCAAGGACCACGAAAGTCCCAAAAGCGCATGGTTTCACCACCAAAGATAATTTCTCCTGTAGGCGATCGCATTAAGTATTTCCCTAAACCTACAGGACCTTGAGTTGAACCAATCTTGACCCCCAAATCTTGGTCTCTGGTTAAAAATACTAATGATTGAGCCTGGGATGATTCGGCACTAGTAGGGCCATAAAACTCGCTGGGATATGCGGTATTGTTAAACCAGATAAACATGGCAGCAATAAATGCCTGTCCTGCTATGTTGCCCAAACTTTGAGAAAGATATGCCTCTCCCGACCAGATGAAAACTTTATCAGTCCATTTAAACGGAACAGTCAAGATATGCCAGATACCTCCAGCAATTAAGATCCCTCCCATCCAAATATGACCACCAATAATGTCTTCTAGGTTATCGACGCTGGTAAGCCAGCCACCTCCACCCAAAGGACTACGAAACAAGTAACCAAAGATAACTGTCGGATCGAGAGTAGGATCGCTTACTAAGCGAACATCGCCCCCTCCAGGTAGCCAGGTGTCGTAAATACCACCCCAAAACATGGCTTTACATACTAGAAGTAGTGCTGCTACACCTAAAGAAATTAGGTTATAGCCTAAAATGTCAGTAATCTTGTCCTTATCAGACCAGTCAAAATCATAAAAGCCAGATAATTTACTCGGTCCTCTTAAAGAATGATATAGTCCGCCAAAGCCCAAGACAGCCGAACCAATCAAATGTAATACAGCGATCGCTATGAAGGGAAAGAGGCTGACAATTTCCCCGCCAGGACCTACTCCAAAGCCGAGAGTAGCAATGTGAGGCATCAACAGACAACCCTGTCTAAACATTGGCAAACCAAGATCGAAGTGCGATACCTCAAACAGCAGCATTCCTCCCGCCCAAAAAGCAATCAATCCTGCATGGGCAACATGTGCGCCCAAAAATCTGCCAGAAAGATCGATGAAACGGGCATTTCCTGCCCACCAAGCATATCCAGTAGAAGCTTGATCTCTACCTTCTCGACCTGGATTGATATCATCTCCCGCCGTAGCGGTAATATTTACGGTTAAATCGGTAAATGGTGTTTCCATATTTTTGTTAGTCGTTAGTCGTTAGTTGTTAGTCTTTAGTCGTGTGAGCTAACGAAGATAAATAGCCAATCCAATTTTTTATTTTGGCTATAGATTCTCAGGAAAATTGTTAATTTCTTGTTCAGAATTGATTTCCCAGTCAGAGAAAATAGGTAGCGTATTAGGTTGTCTTGTGGTTTCGGACAAACCTAAGTTGGCATCTAAAATTATGTCCATCCAAGTAGGAATTATTTTTCCCTGGCTAATAATTGTTGGTTGTTGAAAATTAGCTCCTTCAAAGTCAAAGCCAGCAATATCAACTCCAATTGCCGCAGACCAAATCCCTGCAATAGGTACAGCAGCCAAGAAAGTGTGGAGTAATCGCGAATTAGGAAAACTAAATCCTAAAAGATATGTCTGATAGTCTTGAGACTTATCAAAGCTATAGGTTGGTTTATTTTGACCCAGCTTATAGCCAAGATTGATTGATTCTTGCTCGTTAGTATTGCGAATTAAAGCAGAGGTAACAACCGAGCCGTGCATCGCACAGAGTAAAGAACCGCCTAATACTCCGATAACTCCTAACTGATGAAATGGACTCATTAAGATATTGTGGTCTGCTTGAAAGCGAAACATAAAATAGAATGTTCCCGAAATTCCCAAAGGCATACCTTCAGAGAAGCCTCCTTGCCCCAGAGGATAGATAATAAATACCGAGACAGCAGCAGCCACAGGAGCAGTAAATGCCAGAGAAATCCAGGGACGCATCCCCAAGCGATAACTTAATTCCCACTCTCGATCTTGATAGGCAATGATGCCAATCAAAAAGTGTAAAACTATCAGCTGATAAGGACCTCCATTAACGAGCCACTCATCAATTGAACCAGCCTCCCAAATCGGATAAAAGTGCAATCCAATTGCTGCTGATGTGGGAATGACTGCTGCGGAGATTAGATTATTACCGTCTAGTAAAGAGCCAGAAATCGGCGTACCTAATCCCTGCATATCTACAGGTGGTGCAGCGACGAGCGCAATCATAAAGACAATGCTGGCAGTCAACATCGTCGGAATCATTAAGACCCCAAACCAGCCGATATAGATACGGTTGTTGGTACTTGTTACCCACCGACAAAACCTCTCCCAGAAATTAATTTGCTCTAGCTGTTCTAAAACAGTTGGGATACTAGCATCTGGGTTAGTTGAAGATCTTAGTATGCGACTAGCCTCAAAATACGTATCGCGCTCGCGCTGTAACATTTTATAGATATCTCCTGATCGTTATTTCTTACTTCCCAAGAGGCGAGGAAGACCTCACCTCTAACTTATTCACTAACCCCCAATCACGGGTGCTGTTAGTGCTATGGGTGTTGCCTCGCCACAGGCTAAATCTAAAGGAAAGTTATGAGCATTGCGCTCGTGCATAACTTCAAACCCCAAGCTGGCACGGTTAACCACATCTGCCCAACTAGGTAGAACTCTTCCTTGAGAGTCTAAAATCGACTGATTGAAATTAAACCCGTTGAGGTTAAATGCCATAACACAGATACCCAAAGCAGTAAACCAAATACAAACTACTGGCCAAGCAGCTAAGAAAAAGTGAAGGTTGCGACTGTTCTGGAAGCTAGCATATTGGAAAATCAAGCGACCAAAGTAGCCATGAGCAGCAACTATGTTATAAGTTTCCTCTTCCTGACCAAATTTGTAGCCATAGTTTTGTGACTCGCTTTCAGTAGTTTCTTTGATTAAAGAAGATGTAACCAAAGAACCGTGCATGGCTGAGAAGAAAGATCCGCCAAATACACCAGCTACGCCTAACATGTGGAACGGGTGAAATAAGATATTATGCTCGGCTTGGAAAACAAACATAAAGTTAAATGTTCCGCTAATACCCATCGGTAAACCGTCAGAGAAACTACCCTGTCCTAAGGGATAGATTAAGAATACAGAGACAGTTGCTGCAAGAGGCGCGCTATAAGCAACGCAAATCCAAGGGCGCATGCCTAAACGGTAGCTCAATTCCCACTCTCGTCCTAAATAACAACACAAAGCAGGAATATAGTGAAGAGCAATCATTTGGTAAGGGCCTCCGTTATAGAGCCACTCATCCATTGATGCTGCTTCCCAAATGGGGTAAAAGTGCAAACCGATCGCATTAGAGGTCGGTACTACGGCGGCGGTGATAATATTATTGCCGTAGAGTAATGAGCCAGATACAGGCTCGCGAATACCGTCAATATCTACAGGAGGCGCGCCAATAAAGGCGGTAACAAATACACAAACGGATACGCCCAACAAAGGAATCATCAAGACTCCAAACCAACCTATATATATACGGTTTTCGGTGCTAGTAATCCATTGACAAAAACGCTCCCAAAAATCTACTTGCGGCGAGCGTTGAATGGTTGTAGTCATAGTTTTTTACGATTTCTCAAAGAAAAATTGAATACATAAATTTTTGTTCGTAGGTAACAAACAAAAAAATTTAGATAGACAAGAAATTATTACTTTCTGCTAAGTCTTATTACTAATCTGAATTTGTAAATATCTTCAGACGAATAAATGCAGTAACATGATTAATAATTCCTTGCTAAAAGGGTAGGGAGAATAAACCCCATCGTTACGGTTTCCGAGGCCAGAAACGGTGGGGTTGCCCATGAAAGAAGTATTGATTAGATGGCAACTAATTTACCTCTATGGGAAGATATTAGCTAAACAATCTGAAGAACTTATGAAGAGGATAAGTTAAGTATCTAGCACAGCAATTTAAAATGGGTCTGTTAGCTATTGATAATTTGAATCGTAAGTTGCTTGAAACATATGCTATTGCCTTTATCTTTCTTCTGGCAGAAGACCCTCGCGTCTCGCGACGGGATGAATGCCAGACAGGGTTTACGTTGGTAATATCAATATTTTACAACTAATAAATGTATTTGTAAAAATTGTGATACAGTAAGCTTTAGCTTCATAGCATCTGAGTCGAAATGCTTAATCTTACGTACAACTACAAGTTACAACCAACAAATAAACAAATAGAAATAATCGAACATAATTTCAATGTTTGCAAATCTGTTTGGAATCATGCTCTGTACCTTAGAAAGCTTTGGTACAACAGCCGTAGTTGCAAGATTAATCAATGTTCTCTATTTCATGAGTATATTGTTGAACCTTTTGAACATCCTAACTATCATGCTCAGTCTGCTGAATTAACCGCTTCTAAAAAGACTAATACTTTTCTAAAGAGTGGTAATGCTCAAGCAATGCAGCAAACATTACGTAAGCTAGACAGAGCATTCAATGATATGAAGAATAAAGGTATGGGTTTTCCTAGATATAAAAAGAAAGTCAAATCCTTTAACCTCTTGGGCAAAATTTCAGTTCAAGGTAACTATATTAAAATGCCTTTGCTCAAAGACCTTAAGTTTAAAAAATCAAGAGACATTCCTTCGGGATTTAAGATTAAGCAAATTCAAATCATTAGAAAAGCAAGTGGTTACTACGCTAATTTAATGATTGAACTAGATGTAGATGTTGTTAAACCTATACCTCACGGTCATGCCATAGGCATTGATGCGGGTATTTCTAGTATGATATCAACCAGCGATGGTTTAATTCTTCCAAGACCAAAATTCTTAGACAAAGCACTGCGTAAGATTAAATTACTACAAAGAAAGCTAAGGAATAAGAAAAAAGGTTCAAACAAATCGAAGCAATTACAACATCGAATTGGGTTACTTCATGAGGCAGTAGCAAACAAACGAAAAGAATATCATTTCAATCTGGCATATAAATTATGTGATGGTGTTGGAATGATATTTGTAGAAGATATAAACTTTGTATCTTGGAGCAAGGGCTTATTTTGTAAGCAATCTCTAGATATGGGTTTAGGTCAATTTTTCAACATCCTTGAGTATGTCTGTTCAAAAACTGATACCCATTTTGCCAAGGTAGACAAGAACTATACCTCACAGATTTGCCCCAATTGTGGCACTCATACAGGTAAAAAAGACCTAAGTGTTCGAGTTCATAATTGCCATGAGTGCAATTACACCCAAAATAGAGATGTAGCAGCAGCAGAGGTAATAAGAAATAGGGGTCTAGAAAACATCGCGGTCGGTGCGCCCGTGATTAAACAGCCCAGTAACGGCGGTCTGGCGGGTGCTTTGGCATAGTCAAGAGTCTATATGGGAATCCCTCGGCTATGCCGATGGGAGGTTCAATTGAGTAGGACTTGATAGCGATAAGCCTGACGGCATCCTAAAGGATACCGCTTCGCATATGGCTTCGCTACGCATCTACTACCTTGTTACGGAATTATCGGAACTTAAGTTCATAACTAGCGATCCTGTGTTAAGTAGGTATTATAACTACTTATTATAAGATTTAGGTTTGGACAATATATCACCAGAAATATACGTTAGTGATGCTGAAATTAGCCAGATTTTAGAAATCTTAAATAATTACCAGCAAAATAATTTTGTTTCTTATTACAAATTAACTAACGTCGAGCAAAGCATTATTCATCGATGTCAGTTGACTAATTGCCATACTGCAGAAGATTACTTACAGCTACTAACAAACTCAACAGTAGAAAAGAATCAACTCTACAATCATTTAATTTCGATAACGACGCGCTTTTTCCGCGATCGCGCCTGCTGGGAACACTTGGCAACCGAAATAATTCCTCAACTATTAATGAGACTAACTCCCCAACAAGAATTGAGATGTTGGGTGGTTGGCTGCTCTACGGGGGAAGAAGCCTATTCAATGGCAATACGTATCAAAGAGCAAATCGCTGCAACCAACTCCGAACAAAAATTTAAAATTTTCGCAACTGATGTTAATACTTCGGCTTTGGATATTGCTAGAAGAGGAATTTACGAGCGAGATATTGCCGAATATATCTCGCCCAAGCGATTAGAGCAAAATTTCGTGTCTCAAAACGGCAATTTTAAGATCGACGTTCAACTCCGTCAGAAGATTGTTTTTGCGCCACACAATGTCATAACAGACATTGGATACTCACAGATAGATCTAATTTGCTGTCGCAATTTGCTGGTATATTTGCGTTCTCAACATAGAAATCGAGTATTGTTCTCGCTACACAATTCCCTTAGAACCGAGGGGGTTTTGTTTGTAGGTAAATACGAATCAATATCAAGCGCATTTTGGGGGTTTGATCGGCTTTTAGAGAGAGACGAATTCTGGCAAAAAAGTACCCAGACAGATATTTTTCTACAGACACCAACCTACCTGATTAACTCTGAACTAGCAGATGAAAAAAGAAACTTACAAACCGCAATCGAAGAGTTATACCGTCAACAGTTAGTAATAGAGTCAATTAATAATGAACTAAAAGTAGCAAATGAAACCACAAATGCCTTAAATCAAAAATATCAGGCACAAGTTAGACAACTAGAAAAACTCAATCTAGATCTTGAAACTTTACTTCAAAGTGTTGACATTGGAGTAATTTTTCTCGATCGCCAATTAAATATCCATAAGTACAATCCTCCCTCACAAAAAATCTTTAGATTTAAAACTATGGATCTGGGAAGACCGATCAAAGACATATATCATAACTTAGACCGTGACGATCTCATTGCCATCTTGGAAGAATTTATCCAAACCAAGCTATTCAAACCCTTAGAAGTCAAGAATCAGGCGACGAGTGACATTCTGCTAATGAACCTTCATGTTTGTGGTTTAGACTCAAACTCGATAGAGGGAGTAGTTTTAACCTTCGTCGATATTACCGAGCGCAAGCAAGCAGAAAAAGTGCTAGAGCATCAAGCATTTTACGATTCTCTGACAAATTTGCCCAATCGTTTACTATTTAAAAAACAACTCCAACACGCCATCACCCATTCACCCCGACAGAATTCTCCATTCTTAGCCCTATTGTTTCTCGATCTCAATGGTTTTAAAGAAGTCAATGATAGTTTGGGACATGCAGCAGGAGATTTGTTACTGATTGAAGTTGCCCGTAGATTGACCGAAATCATGCGTTCAAACGATCTTATTTGTCGTTTGGGAGGAGATGAATTTGCCATCCTACTAGAAGAAATAGATGACTCAGAAGAATCTACTGAAATTGCCAATCGCATTCACCAAATTCTCTCGACCCCTTTTCTCATCAAAGATCATCGGATAACGATTTCTACTAGCATTGGCATCGCTTTTTATTCTGCTGAAGATGAGCTGAATGACAACATCGAAACCATAATGGAAAATGCTGACATGGCAATGTACAAAGCCAAGCAAAAAGGAACAGCCAAAACCGAGATTTTTCAGCATCAGATACGAACCAAAGCCGAGGAAACTATAGAGATTAAAAACCAGCTGTGTCAAGCTATCAGTGAAGAACAATTTCTGCTTTGTTATCAACCTATTTACAATCTTAGTAATGAAAAATTCCAAGGATTTGAAGCTCTATTGCGTTGGAATCATCCAGAATTAGGTTTAATTTCTCCAGAACAGTTTTTACCTGCAATTGAGAACACTCCTCTGTTTTTCCAGCTAGAATGCTTGGTAATCAAGCAGATGTATGCTCAATTACAGTATTGGTCGCAAGAATTTCGACTCAGTGAATCTTTTAGTTTGAGCGTTAATGCTTCTCCGCAACTAGTAGCTCACGGCGATTTTTTCAGTTATTTTCAAACAATTATTAACTCTGGTCACGAAGCAACTCGACATCTAACTATCGAATTGACAGAAACGGCTTTGATCGCTAACCCCCTGAAAGTAAAAAAGACTTTAGAATTGTTGCGAGTCAAAGGAATTAAAATTGCTCTAGATGATTTTGGCACTGGTTTTTCTTCTCTTTCTCACCTACATAATTTTCCTTTAGACATCATCAAGGTAGATCGCTCTTTTCTTAGCTCTCTCAATCAACACGAGCGTTCTGGTCACATTGTTCGCAGTATTATTTATTTAAGCCAGCAATTAAATTTAATTACAGTGGCTGAGGGGATTGAAAACATTGATCAGCTACTGTGGCTACAAAAACACGGTTGTCATTTAGGACAGGGATATTTTTGGCATCCACCTCTGGCTGCTGATGTTGCAACCAAATTAATAGCCTTAGAAAGTAAGTGAAAATTCGACCGAGGATAACTAGGAGGTCTAATAGTCAGTATATAATGTCTATTATCTTATGAAAAAGTAGACACTTTAAAGCTTTACTAAAATAGCGTCCATTAAATCACATTAGGTGTATTTATAGACAGCAGTGTCTCTAAATCGATATGGAAGACATACTGCTCTGGGCTAATCGGCGAAGAAAGCTTGAGCTACTCGGTCTGATAAACTAAACGGATCGTAAGGCTTCGTGATTACATCCAACACTTGTAGTTGAGTAAACTGTTGTATTTCTGCTGGTTGAGCTTTTGCTGTTAGCAAAATGACCGGAATAGATTGAGTGATCACGTTAGCCTGTAATTCGGAAAAAGTTTCTATACCATCCATTACTGGCATCATCACATCGAGCAAAATTAAATCTGGCTGTTTGGCGATCGCTTCAATTAAACCTTCTCTGCCAGAACTGGCTGTAAAAATTTCCCAATCCCCAGTCACTTCTAAACAGATTTGAGTAGCTTCTCTTACATCATCATCATCATCAATTATCAAAATTCTTTTACTCATCTTTACGTATGGGTGAACGGCCGTTCGCCCTTAACTGAATATCAACTGGCAAGGTGAAATAAAAAGAACTCCCTTGATCCAGGATGCTTTCAACCCAAATTTGACCTCCATGTTGTTGAACAATACTACGACAGATTGCTAGTCCCAAGCCCGTACCACCTCGATCGCGAGAATCAGAAGCATCGACCTGTTGAAAGCGGTCAAAGATCGTTTCTAGATGTTCGGTTGGAATACCTCTACCACGATCTTTAACTTGAAATTCAACAACATTATTGTCTTGCAAAGAAGCACTCAACGTAACGATAGTATAAGAAGATGAAAATTTGATGGCGTTACTAAGAAGATTAGTCAAAGTTTGGATAATACGATCGCGATCAATCCATAGATTGATTTTCAGGGGTATTATTTCGATGGCAATATCGGCTTTTTCCGCAATACTCTGCAAGCTTTCTACGGCATCTTCCATCACATCGGCAGCATTGCAGCTTGATTTAATCATAGTCACTTTGCCTGATTTGATCCGTTCTAAATCCAGAATGTCGTTAATCAGACGTACTAAACGATTGGAGTTGTTAAAGGCAATTTCTAATAAACGCTGGCTTTTGAACGATTGAGGATCTATTCGACCACTAGAAAGCATTCCCACCGCACTACGAATTGAAGTCAAAGGGGTTCGTAGTTCGTGACTAACTACCGAAACAAACTCATCTTTCATGCGATCGATAATTTGTCGTTCGGTAATGTCTTTAAAAATTACTACTGCACCCACAATCTGCTCTTGTTCTAAAATCGGTGTGCTGACATACTCTACGGAAAAATTAGACATGTCCTGGCGATAAAAAATCTCATTGGTTATATACTGGATCTTTCCTGTTTTAATAGTTTGATAAATCGGATTTTCTGACCAGGAATAAGCAATTCCTTCCACGTTAAAGTGGTTGACAATTTTGTGCATTGGTTGATTTTGTAGTTGGGCTACGTCATAGCCCAACATCTCGGCAGCAGCAGGATTGATGAAAGTAATTCTCCCTGCCAAATCTAAGCCATAAATACCTTCTCCAGCCGAATTTAAAATTAATTCGTGTTGATGGCTGAGTCTTTCTAAATCTGCTCTAGTTTTTAGACGATCGCTAATTTCTCGGACTAATTTCTGATTGGTTTGTTCTAGTTGGGCAGTACGTTCGGTGACTCGCTGTTCCAAAGACGCATTGAGAGTATTAACCTGCTGATAAAGTTGGTATTGATAGATAGCGATCGCAAAGTGATTGCCTAAAATTTGTGCTAGTTCGATCTCTCTTTCTATCCATTGACGTGCTTTGTTAAGCTGGAGTTCGTACCAGGTTTCAAAGGAACGTAGGGTATACTGATTGCGTGAATCGCTGCTGTCTGGTCTTTTTGCCCAAACGGTTTCGAGATCGATACCCTGACGAAAGATAGTTAAGTAACCTAATATTTTTTGTCTGTATTCTAGCCGAATAGTTAAAATGCTCTTAATTTCAGTAGGTTTAAAGGCTTGATCGAGACTTAATGGTAATGAATTAGTATCTAATTGGGCGATCGCCCAAGATTGAATCTTATGATTAGTTTGCATGGCATGATCCAGCCATGTCTGCCAGTCTGGATGTTCTTCAATCTGTATATTCGCCGAAGCTCTATTTTCGATTGCTGGCAAGAGTACGGGTTGTTCCCCCGAAAGATATAGTTGAGCTTGATCGACTATATTTTGAGGAGTAATATAAACTCGACCACCAGATCCTTGTAAAGCTGCAATAGTTTGCCTCAATGCTTGCTTTAGCTGCATCTGGGTCATGGAATGCAAAAATCTACCCACACGATTGATCGAAGCTTCTTGCTGCGCCTGAATGCGGGTTGACTCTAATAAATTTGATTGGGCGATCGCAATTGAGGTCTGATCCGCTACCAATTGTACTACTTCCAATTCTCTAGGAGTCACGACACGAGGAGTACTATGGTGAGAAACTAGCAACCCCCAAAGGCGATCTTCATCCATAATTGGTACTACGAGAGAAGATCGCACCCCCATAGCCCTTAAATACTCAACGTGACAAGGATCGACAGTGCGAAACTGGATCTGTTCGTCTTCATCTTTACTGTTAGACGAAGCATTATCGCAATCGTTAGTCAACGAACTCATACCAATTAGTTTGGCAGCTACATCAACAATGGTTCGTTTGCGCTTGGTTAAATATAGCTGACGAATTTCAATTGGAATATCTTCGGCAGGGAAATGTTGACCTAGTAAAGATGGCAAATTATTTTGATAGATTGATTCGGCTACTACTTCTCCACTAGCATTAGGTTCAAACTGATAAACCTTTACCCGATCTGTACCTAAAAAAAACCGCACTTCATCAGTAACTCCCGCCAAAATCACTGATAGTTCTAAAGATTGACGGATACGATTGGTCATTCGATGTAGCAACATCTCTAAAGAATCAGACGTTTGACGATTAGTATCGGAATGATGTTCTGGCTGCTCAAAATTCAATTTTCGATTACTCATGTGACCAAACTTGCCAATAATTGACCGCGATTGAGGTGATTAAAGATCTTAGGAACTAATTCTGCCGGAGAGATGACTTTACTGATACAGTCATTGGCACCTGCGGTTAAAATTTGGTGGACAGTATCAAGATCGTTATAAACCGTAAAAAACAAAATTGGCAACTCTCGCCAACGTAGATCGTTGCGTAATAGCTGACATAGTTCTATACCTGAAAAATGAGGCATATTAACATCCAAAATAAGCAGATCGGGTTGCAATCGGTCGATTGTCTGCCAAAAATTGAGGGGACTATCTAAAATGGTTAATTTAATTTTTAAGGGGTTTAGTAACCGCTCGATTACAGCCAAGGTTTGTGGATCGTCATCAACGGCTAACACTTTTGCTGTCTTGTTTTGAGACTGGTGTAAAGTTTTGACAATCGCTTTGGTAGCTTGACCGTCTAACGAGCCTTGCTGTAGTAATACATGTCCGCCAAGACGAGCAATTTTTTTTTGGCTATCGCCATCGTAGCGATCGGTAAATAAAACTACTGGTAAAGGTATTGTATGGTTAATAATTGCCGCAAAACCTTCCCAGGTTTTTATCTTACAGTCTACTAAGGAAAAGTCTAAGATTATAACATCTACATTAGTTTGAAGAGCCTTTTTCAAGGTTTTGGGTAAGTATATTTGCTCGTATGTCATCCCAATTTTTGTCATCTCCTCTATAAGTTGTTGCACTAGTTTCGGCTGGCTATCTACTGCCAAAATGACTGGTCGATTCCGCTCGATTGGGTTTAACTGAAACTGGAAATTTTGATTTAAAGCATTTTTTAAAGCTACTAGTAGTTCGGAAAATTGTTGGCTTCTATCTTTGGCTAGTTCAATCTTTAATAGTTGCTCCATTTCCTGTGCTAAATAAGAGCCTTGAGAAAAGCCAAATATACCTAAACCTCCTGCTAGTTTGTGAGCAGCCCACTGCGCCTGTTGTAAAAGTTGACCTTTTAATCTGCCTGATTGCCAAGCAATGTCAGCTTTTTCGAGGATTTCTAACCGTTCTTGATGTGTCTGTTGATAACGATGCCACACTGCGGCTAGTGCTGCTGTGGTCTTTTGGCGTAATTGTTTGGTTTCTGGCTCCTTCTTTTCTCGATCTGACAAGGTTAGTTTTGTTTTAGTAGCCTGGGATTTGAGACGATAACCCACACCATAAACGGTTTCAATTAAGTTAGCATCAGCCCCTATTTGCTTGAGTTTACGTCGTAAATCTTTGATATGAGCCGTCACGGTATTTTCGTTGGGGGCTTCTTCTATATCCCAAAGGCGATCGAGGATAATGTCGCGAGTCAAAATGCGATCGCCATTGCGTAAAAATAGCTCTAATAACCGATATTCTTTAGGAGTTAGGTTTAATATCTGGCGATCGTAGATCACTTCATGATTACTGGAATTAAGACTTAATTTCCCCCACTGTAAAATTGTCGATGCCAAAGAATTTCGTCGACGCAATAAGACGCGAATACGAGCTAGCAATTCGCTAATTTCAAAAGGTTTAACCACATAATCATCTGCTCCTGCATCTAGTCCAATTACTTTCTGATCGCCAGAATTTTGAGCAGTTAATAATAGTATAGGAGTTTGATTTCCTGTATCTCGTAATTTTTGGCATAGCTCAATTCCATTGAGTTTTGGTAATTCAATATCTAGGATGATTAAGTCATATTCATAAACTTTAATTAACTCCCAACCAAGGTCTCCTGAGTCTGCCAAATCGACTACATAATGGCGATCTTGTAAAATTTCAGCTAAAGTTCGAGCAATAATTTCATCATCTTCAACTAATAGTATTTTCATAAAAAATAGACTGGGCTTGATTAAGATTAGGGTTTGATATACAGGGTTTGATATACATTTATTATCTTTTGATAAATATGCCAAACAAAAAATGAATACTTGGATTTTAAAATTTTGATGATATCTATTTTACTTCTACACAAACATTTGCAATAAAAGTCATTTTTTTACAAAAATTAACTACATATCCAACATATCTAGAAGTTGGTTGTAGTTAATTTATGCCCTTGAATAATAAAGTTTTGTAAAGAGAAGCAGCACGTTTTATATTTGGCTATTAACTTCTGCTATAAGTTTAATTAAAGAAATACAGAAATCGTAGTTTATCAACTTTCGATATTTTCGATATCACTCGTTGCAATTAGGTTTAGTAGGCAAACATATTTACTGGTCTAATTGCTATTTAGAACTACCAATGACGATTCATTGCTTCTGGCCTCGGAAACCGTAGTAAGAATCGGCGTATACCCTTTTAGTTAGGAATTTTTAGTTATGATTCATAACGTAAACTTGACGTATTCAAGTAATATTAATTCGGCTTTAGCAAAAGAGCGGAAATCTCTGAGTAAGCTCGAATAAGCTTTAGTATTCTAGTTCTCAAGTCGATCATCTAACCTTTAAGCTTCTAAAGCAGTTTAGACCAGGTAAATATTAGTTATCTATCAAATTTACCTGTAGCTGAAACTGATTCAGATTGTCGAACTTAAGCTCAATATCTTAGAGAACAACTATCAATCGCTCAAAGATAGTCTCTCAAAATAAGTAGCAGAAGAGTTTGTTGGTGCCAATATAAACTACCAAGTTTTGCAAATTAACCGAATTTGGTTTTTGTATTTATCACCAGAATGAATACTATTTGCTTCAGGCTATATGCAAAGATAATCCTTGATTGATAGGAATCTTTGAGGACTTACTACTTTTTCAAACTATCGTTTGGTTTCGATCAATCGATGACTATATTTCTCTGCATTAACAAACATAATTTGTTAACTCTTTAACCAATAGGAGAACATAAATGACAATTAGCCCTCCAGAATCGGAGCAAAAGGCAAAAGTTGTCGTAGATACCAATCCTGTCCCTACTTCCTTTGAAAAGTGGGCCAAACCAGGACACTTTGATCGCACCCTAGCCAGAGGTCCTAAAACTACTACCTGGATTTGGAATCTACACGCCGATGCTCACGATTTTGATTCTCATACAAGCGATTTAGAAGATATTTCGCGCAAAATATTCTCAGCCCATTTTGGACATTTAGCAGTGGTCTTTGTCTGGCTGAGTGGTATGTATTTTCACGGTGCGAAGTTTTCTAACTATACCGCTTGGTTAGCAAATCCCAACAACATTAAACCCAGCGCGCAGGTAGTTTGGCCGATCTTTGGTCAAGATATACTCAACGGCGACGTAGGTGGTGGCTTTCACGGCATCCAGATTACCTCTGGTTTATTTCAACTGTGGCGTGGTGCTGGTTTTACCAATGAGTTCCAGCTTTATTGTACGGCGATCGGTGCTTTAGTCATGGCTGCACTGATGATTTTCGCAGGCTGGTTTCACTATCATGTCCGCGCGCCTAAATTGGAATGGTTTCAGAATGTCGAATCGGCAATGAATCATCACCTAGCAGGGTTGCTAGGCCTGGGTTCGTTAGGCTGGGCTGGACACCAGATTCATGTCTCTTTGCCAATTAATAAGCTTTTGGATGCAGGAGTTGCCCCCGCAGATATTCCTTTGCCCCATGAGTTTATTGATGCCAGCAGGATGGCAGAACTATATCCTAGTTTTGCCGAAGGATTGCGACCCTTCTTTACTTTAAATTGGGCAGTTTATTCCGACTTTCTAACTTTTAAAGGTGGTTTAAATCCTGTTACGGGTGGATTATGGCTATCAGATACTGCACACCATCATTTAGCGATCGCTGTTATATTCATCATTGCTGGTCACTTTTACCGTACTAACTATGGTATCGGTCACAGCTTCAAAGAAGTTCTCGAAGCTCACAAAGGACCTTTTACTGGCACTGGTCACAAAGGAATGTATGAGGTATTTACAACCTCTTGGCACGCTCAACTATCTTGGAACTTAGCCTGGATGGGTTCATTGAGTATTTTGGTGGCTCACCATATGTATGCAATGCCTCCCTATCCATATCTAGCAACGGACTATGCTACGTCCCTTTCTTTATTTACTCACCACGTTTGGATTGGCGGTTTCTTAATTGTGGGTGCTGCGGCACACGCTGCGATCTTTATGGTGCGGGATTACGATCCTAAAGTGCATGTCAACAATAATCTAGATCGTGTATTACGTCATCGAGACGCAATTATTTCTCACTTAGTTTGGGTTTGTCAGTTTCTTGGTTTCCACAGTTTCGGTCTTTATCTTCATAACGACACCATGCGCGCATTTGGTCGTCCCCAAGATATGTTTTCCGATACGGGAATTCCGTTGCAACCAGTCTTTGCCCAATGGATTCAAAATATTCATACCCTTGCACCTGGAAACACGGCACCTGGATTACTTGAACCTGTTAGCAATATCTTTGGCGGTGGAGTTTTAGCAGTTGGTGGGAAGGTGGCAATGATGCCCATGGAGTTGGGTACGGCAGATTTCTTAATTCACCATATTCATGCTTTCACCATCCACGTTACTGTATTGATTCTACTTAAAGGAGTTCTTTACTCCCGTAGCTCTCGTCTAATTCCTGACAAGGGTAATCTAGGCTTCCGTTTCCCCTGTGATGGCCCTGGTCGTGGTGGTACTTGCCAAGTATCGGGATGGGATCATGTTTTCCTAGGCTTGTTCTGGATGTACAACTCCCTGGCGATGGTTATTTTCCACTTTTTCTGGAAAATGCAGTCCGATGTTTGGGGAACGGTGGATGCCAACGGCACGATCAGCCATATTACCGCAGGTAATTTTGCCACTAGCTCGATTACGATCAATGGCTGGCTGCGGGACTTTCTTTGGGCGCAGGCATCCCAAGTAATCACTTCCTATAACAGTGCGCTTTCAGCTTATGGCTTGATGTTCCTGGCGGGACACTTTGTATTTGCCTTTAGTTTGATGTTCCTCTTTAGCGGTCGTGGCTATTGGCAAGAGCTAATCGAATCGATCGTTTGGGCACACAACAAGCTCAAAATTACCGTAGCAATTCAACCCCGCGCCCTTAGCATTACTCAAGGTCGTGCTGTGGGAGTCGCTCACTATTTACTAGGCAGCATTGTCGTCACCTGGGCATTCTTTATATCACGAATGGCAGCGATTGGCTGAATCAATAGCTCTTAGCTCTTAGCTTCTAGCTTCTAGCTTTGGGCTTAAACTTACTTCTCAAAATTATTGCATCAAGAAACAAACATTCAACTCGAAGGGCTGATAGCTGATAGCTGATAGCTGATAGCTAAAACCCTACCAATGACCAATGACAAAATAACTAATGACAAAATAATTATGGCTACCAAATTTCCTAAATTTAGCCAAGACCTTGCTCAAGATCCGACCACTCGTAGAGTTTGGTACGGTATCGCCACAGCTCATGATTTTGAACTCCATGATGGTATGACCGAGGAGAATCTTTATCAAAAGATTTTTGCTTCTCACTTTGGTCATATTGCCATTATCTTTTTATGGACATCGGGACTACTATTTCATGTAGCGTGGCAAGGCAACTTTGAACAATGGATTCAAGATCCTTTAAATATTTCTCCCGTCGCCCATGCAATTTGGGATCCACAGTTTGGACCAGGGGCGATCGAAGCTTTTACTCAGGCTGGAGCTTCCAACCCAGTTAATATATGCTATTCGGGAGTTTACCATTGGTGGTATACCATTGGAATGCGCTCTAATAATGAGCTATATATGGGTTCAATATTTCTGATGCTGCTGGCAACGGTCATGTTGTTTGCTGGCTGGCTCCATCTACAACCCAAGTTTCGCCCAAGTTTAGCTTGGTTTAAGAATGCCGAGTCTAGACTTAACCATCATTTAGCTGGTTTGTTTGGCGTTAGCTCTTTAGCCTGGGCTGGTCACTTAATTCATGTGGCAATTCCTGAATCTCGCGGACAGCACGTAGGTTGGAACAATTTTCTTTCTATACCTCCTCACCCCGCAGGATTAGCACCATTTTTTAGCTTAAATTGGGGAATTTATGCCCAAAATCCTGATACCCCAGGACATATTTTCAATAGTTCTGATGGGGCAGGAACAGCGATTTTAACCTTCTTGGGTGGCTTCCATCCTCAAACCGAGTCTCTGTGGCTAACAGACATGGCGCATCATCATTTGGCGATCGCCGTTGTCTTTATAATTGCTGGACATATGTACCGTACTAACTTCGGTATCGGTCATAGTATTAAAGAGATGACTGAAGCTTTGCAAGGACCTGGTTGGGATGGTTTTTTTATTGCCCCTAAAACTGGTCGCGGACACAAGGGGATTTACGATACCTATAACAATTCACTGCACTTTCAGCTAGGATGGCATCTGGCTTGCTTGGGGGTAATTACCTCTTTAGTAGCACAGCATATGTATTCTATGCCACCATATGCCTTTATTGCCAGAGACTTTACCACTACTGCAGCTTTGTATACTCATCATCAGTATATTGCTGGCTTTTTAATGGTTGGTGCATTTGCTCACGGGGCAATCTTCTTAGTCAGAGATTACGATCCTGAGTTAAATCGAGATAATGTCTTGGCACGGGTACTCGACCACAAAGAGGCGATTATTTCACACCTCAGTTGGGTATCGATGTTCCTAGGTTTTCATACCCTTGCTTTGTATGTCCATAACGATGTAGAAGTAGCGTTTGGGGCAGCAGAAAAACAAATTTTAGTTGAACCTGTGTTTGCTCAGTGGCTACAAGTTATTCACGGTAAAGGACTATACGGTGTTAGCACGTTACTGTCTAATCCTGATAGTATTGCTTCTACTGCCTGGCCAAACCATGCTAATGTCTGGCTGCCAGGTTGGCTCGAAGCGATTAATAGTGGTACTAACTCACTATATTTGACCATTGGCCCTGGGGACTTTTTAGTCCATCATGCGATCGCTTTAGGACTACACGTAACTACTTTAATCTTGGTTAAAGGTGCATTAGATGCCCGTGGTTCAAAACTAATGCCCGATAAAAAAGACTTTGGTTATGCTTTTCCTTGTGATGGCCCTGGACGGGGTGGTACTTGTGATATCTCCGCTTGGGACTCTGCTTATCTAGCGACTTTCTGGATGCTTAATACTTTAGGGTGGGTAACATTCTACTGGCATTGGAAACATTTAGCGATTTGGGAAGGTAATGTAGCTACTTTTAACCAAAACTCTACCTATCTTATGGGTTGGTTTAGGGATTATCTTTGGGCAAACTCTGCACAATTAATTAACGGTTATAACCCTTATGGTACAAATAATTTAGCAATCTGGGCTTGGATCTTCCTCTTTGGACACCTAGTTTGGGCTGTTAGCTTTATGTTCTTGATTACCTGGCGCGGTTATTGGCAAGAGCTAATTGAAACCTTGATGTGGGCGCACGAACACACTCCACTATCTTTCGGCTATCCCAAAGATAAGCCCGTAGCTCTATCCATCGTTCAGGCTCGATTAGTCGGTCTAACTCACTTTACGGTCGGTTACGTTGCTACCTATGGAGCATTTGTAATTGCTGCTACAGCCAGTAAGTTTGGTTAGCGTAGTCAAGTTTAACTTGGTTGGTGATTATTTCCCTGATTGTTCGTTATTTTTCTCTACTTGAAATTACTAACTATTAACGACTAACCAAGAAAAGTTTGGGGGATTCTCCGCTCCCAAAATAGAAAACACCCGATCGTAAACAGGGCATTCGATCGGGTTTCCTAGGAATCATTTATCAATAATTTAAAAATAAGATCGTGACACAAACTACGACACCCGATGTTACTCCAGCTTATGCCGATGAGGAATTAATTAAACCCTATAAAGGCGATCCTTGTTTGGGCAATCTTTCAACCCCAATCAATGATTCTGATTTGGTCAGAGCATATATACGCAACTTACCAGCCTATCGCGAAGGATTAAGTCCTCTGATGCGAGGATTAGAGATTGGCATGGCTCATGGATATTTTCTAATCGGTCCAGAAATTGTCTTTGGTCCATTGCGAGAAACTTCTCACGGAGCAAATTTGAGTGGGGTTATTACCGCTATATACATTACTGCTTCAGCAGTTTTGGGCATTTCCATTTTTGCGATCGCTACTTTCCAAGGCGATCCTAGAGGAGCATACAACTCTAACTCGCAAGACGAGCTTAGACCTCTAAGGAAAAAAGAAGACTGGTATCAACTAGGTGGGGGGATTTTTATCGGTGCAATGGGAGGGGCAGTATTTGCCTATGCTTTGCTAGAAAATTTTGACGATCTAGATGCCATTTTACGGGGTGCGGTTAATGTGAGCCAGCATTTATCTCCTTGGATTTGGGGCTAAACACAACTAATAGCTATTAACCGTTTTTTCACACTCAAATACTTTAAGTAAGGAGAGTTACTATGACAGACATGACTCAAATGACAGGTTCTTACGCTCTTTCCTGGTTGCCTTGGATTTTTATTCCCCTAATTACCTATATCCTGCCTTTTCCCGTGTTTGCTTTACTATTTCTTTGGATTGAAAGAGAAGGAAGAGAAGAAGAAGTTTGAAATCCAACCTAAATTATTCGCAACAATAAAATAATGAAAAAATTATTACCTCTAATCTTAGCAATAGTGCTGTGGTTTGCTGCCCCTAACACGGCGAACGCAGATGGTATTCTGGTAAAGTGTAAAGACTCCTCTGCCTATCAAGAAAGGGTGGCTGATTACCCGAATAACTATTACTTTAACAAACCCGATCGCGCTTACGGCGAATATTTGACCTGCGGCGAAGATGATGGCTTGCCTCACTTGGTAATTAGTTTGAGAAATAGCGTTGATATTGCGATCGCCTTTAGTCTCTTTTTCTACATTACGGGTTTTATTGGTTGGTCGGGACGGTCTTATTTACGAGCAATCAGCAACCAAAAATCTCAAGCAGAGTCAGAAATATTTATTAATTTGCCAATAGCAATAATGGCTATGAGCAAAGGTTTGCTTTGGCCATTATTGGCGGTCAAAGAGACTTTGAGTGGTGAATTAACCGCTGATAAAAATGAAATTTCTGTTTCACCTCGATAATTCAATTAACTATTCATCAAATATCTATCTAAGAAAAATAATCATGCAATACTTGATTAAATATTTAACTAGCGCACCTGTTGTAGCGACCATAACCCTAGTTGCAGTAGCAGTAATTTTTATCGAATTGAACTACGTCTTCCCTGGACTACAGTATGGAACTTACTTTCATTCTGTACCCTAGCCAAAAAAGCAAAAGCTTAAACAAGAGTTTCTTGAACTATATCTGAGTATAACAGCGATCGCCCGATAAGTTTTTCTTACTTATTGGGCGATCGCATCATTAAAGCTAAAACTAAACAGGACAATATCGAGAATGCAGACAAGAATCGCTCCAAGCCAATCTACAGTAGGCACATAGACAAATTTTGATATTGATCCATGCTGTGCTCCTTGATGCTATCGAGATTGAGTTTGCTATGACTTTGCACTGTTGGGGGATAATTTGAGATGATACTGTAAATTGAAAATTAATGAATTTACGTCTGGTTAAAGTTTTTTTAGCTGTTTGTGAAGAACAAAATGTCCGAAAACTACTATCTTCCTATTCTTGGTTGGAAACCGCATCATTCTCTAAATCTCAACAACAGCTTTTAATTAAGATCTTATTAGAAGAAAAACAAGTTGAGACACTGGTAAACGATTTAAAAAAAAAATTTCCTCACCTTGAAGATTGGCAATTATCAATCTTGCCAGTTGAAATTAAATCAACTCCAGCCGATCTCACCTCGTCTAAATCTTGGCAAACAGATCAAGTTAATCGCCCTGACAAAAAAGAAATCTACCAGCAAATATCCCAAAGTATTCGTTTAGATAGCACAGAAGTTTCATTAGTTATTCTGGCTACAACCATCGCCGCAATCGGTTTAGTCCAAAATAGTGAAGTAGTAATTATTGGAGCAATGGTAATTGCCCCCTTACTCAAGCCCAATATGGCGTTAGGCGTGGCTACTACCTTTGGTGATTTATCTCTAGCAATTAGAACGATTAAAGTAGGTTTAACCGAAATATTAATCTCTTTGGTGCTATCAATTCTGTTCGGTATCTTAGTGCCAGTCAATCTAGAGATGAACGAGATCGCTATGAGAACTAGCGTCAATTTTTCTGATGTTATTTTAGCTTTTGCTTCGGGAGTAGCTGGGGCAATTTCTCTAACAGTTGGAGAACAAAAAGCAGTAGTAGGAGTGATGGTTTCAGTGGCACTATTGCCTCCTCTAGTGGTTTTCGGAATGCTGATTGGTTCAATGCTTTGGGAATCGGCGATTGAAACAGCTGTTTTGGTATCAACCAATATTGTGTGTCTAAATTTAGCTGCGATCGCTACTTTTTGGGTACAAGATATTCGTCCTCAACAATGGTGGCAAAAGTTTCAGGCGAATAAAATAACGAGAATTGCCACTATTTTTTGGTTGGTTATTCTCGCTATATTGATTAGCGTTATTTTTATGTTTCAGTTGAAGGAAGCCAATGCTCAATTATTGTTAACGAAATAATAAAACTGGAATATGACTGTTACGTAGCATTTGAGCGGTAGTACTACCAATTACCAGATGGCGAATTCGGCTATGTCCGTAAGCTCCCATCAGTAGTAAACTAATATTTTGCTCGGTGATATAGTTGGAAATCGCTGTTTCTGAATGTCCCTCTATTACCGAACAAATTGGTTCAAACCCAGCCTGTTGTGCCAATTGCTTTGCCGACTCAATTAAAGCGAGCGCTGTCTGTTCTGTTTGATTTTTAGCAACAGTGACAATATGTAATTCCAAACCCTCAACAATAGACGAATCGGCGATAAATTGCAGTATTTTTTGGCTACTAGGACTACCATCATATGCCACTAATACCCGTTCGATAGGTTTGAACTGACGTGAAGTTACTAAGCAGGGTTTGTGGCTACTACGAACAATCCTTTCTAGATTTGCTCCTAAGTGACTTGAAGCAAACTCAGCAGCTTCGCCTCGCTTCCCTAGTACAATTAAATCGCAACTATCCTCAAATTTCGATAAACAGTCTACTAGAAAACCCGTTTCGTGGAGCAGATTAATCCGATCTACCCCCTCTGCTTTGAGAGTTTGGGCTGCCTGTTGTAAAACTAATTTCGCCCGTTGATGATTAATTTTAGCTTTCTCATGTTCTAATTCCACCAAGCGATTGAGTAAATTCTCTGAAGCATCAATGCCAATACTGCCACTGAGGTTTTGTCGAGACATTGTTTGTTGACCGCGAGTATCGGTCACACAAAGAACATCTACTTCTTCTGCTTTTAGGTGCGTGGCAAACCATGCGCCATAGCGATAGGTATTTTCCGCAAAATCCGAGCCATCACTACAAAGTAAAATCTTTTTCATGGTTAAAAGTATGGTTAAAAGTATTAATTCTCAATGACTGCGGATTCTTTATTATCTGCCAATCGATTGAAGAGAGTCGCACTGGCTTCATTTAAACCGACGACTTCTACTTCTGCACCGTTACGGCGAAATTTACTCACTACCTTGTCAATTGTTTCTACTGCTCCTTGATCCCAAAGGTGAGCCTGGGTCAAATCGATAGTGACGCGCTCGACTAGTTCCCTAAAATCAAATGAGCGCAAAAATTCTTCTTTGGATAAAAAGAAAATTTGACCAGATACTTTATAAATACGATGCATACCATCATTACTCAAAGTCTTATCTACAAACACGAGTAAAGCAATCTTACGAGAAAAGAATACTGTACTCATCACAATTCCTGTTGCCACACCCAAAGCAAAATTACGAGTGAAGATAATCACAAACATCGTAGTTAACATCACCGCCGTTTCAGTACGAGGAATGCGGGACATATTTTTGAAGGATGACCAGCTAAAGGTACCGATCGAAACCATAATCATCACTGCCACCAGAGCAGCCATGGGCATCTCTTTGACCCAATCTTGTAATACCAAAATGGCAAACAACAAAAAAACCCCAGCCGAAAGAGTTGATAATCTACCTCGACCACCTGATTGTACGTTGATCACTGATTGTCCGATCATGCCACAACCTGCCATACCGCCAAAAAAAGCTGTAACTATGTTGGCAATACCTTGCCCTTTGGCTTCTTGATTTTTATCGCTGGGAGTATCAGTTAAGTCATCAACCAAAGCAGCGGTGAGAAAAGAAGCCAGTAAACCGACGATCGCCATAGTCAAAGAATAGGGCAAAATAATCTGGAGGGTTTCCAGATTCAACGGTACTTCAGGCAAGGCAAACAAAGGTAATGTCTTGGGCAACTCTCCCATATCGCCTACTGTAGGAACATCAAGCTTAAGCGCGATCGCAGCTATAGTCATCACTGCCAAAGCTACCAAAGGAGAAGGCACGGCTTGGGTAAAGCGAGGCAAAATATAAATAATTGCTAATGAAAGCAGGGTTAAAATATAAACCGTAACTGGGACATTAGTAAGCTGAGGCAACTGAGCCAAGAAAATCAATACCGCCAAAGCATTGATATAGCCAATCATGACTGCTCTGGGTACATATTTCATTTGCCGACCCAATCTCAGCACGCCGAATATTACCTGAATTATGCCTGTAAGAAAGGTAGCTGCCAAAAGATACTGTAAACCATGGTCTTTAACCAAATCGATCATCAACAATGCCATTGCGCCAGTGGCAGCCGAAATTGAAGCTGGTCTACCGCCCAAAAAAGCCGTCAGAACAGCAATAATAAATGAAGTATAAAGTCCTACTTTGGGATCGACTCCCGCAATAATGGAAAAGGCGATCGCTTCGGGAATCAGTGCCAGTCCTACTACTGCACCTGCCAAAAGGTCTTGTTTGGTGTTGAAAAACCACTGCCTTTTAAGAGTATTTAAGTTCAATCTGTCCTCCATAAAGTTCAAGCTAGTATCATACGCCTGATTGTGAATTTCTTCATTCCAATTTACTGATTTTCAGCTTTACCCCTTCCCCCTTTTCCTTTCAAAAAAAAGAATCTATCTATATCGATAAATCGATATAGACAAAAATACACGGACAAACATAGTATTACAATTCACTAACGCCGAAATTTTGAACTAGCAATTATGAATATTAAAGCAATTATCTTCGATCTAGATGGAACACTACTCGATCGCGACTTATCATTACGTAGCTTTATCGCAGCACAATACGACAGATTTTTACCTGCTTTCAAACAGATCTCGAAACAAGATTATCTAGAGCAATTTATTCAGTTAGATTGTCGCGGACACGTCTGGAAAGATAAAGTGTATCAAAGCTTAATTAAAAGATTCAACATTACTGAGTTAACTTGGCAACAGTTATTAAATGACTATGAAACTCAATTTAAGTATTATTGTATTGCTATTCCTACTTTAAAAGAAACATTAGCTACACTACAGCAGCAAAATTATTTGTTAGGAATTATTACTAATGGTCGAGGCAAGTTCCAGGCTAGAGCGATCGAGGGATTAAAAATCAGAAATTATTTCGATACGATTCTAATTTCAGAAACCGAACAAATAAGAAAACCAGAGCCAGAGATATTTTATAGAGCATTATCTCGACTAAAAGTTTCCGCGACAGAGAGCGTATATGTTGGAGATAATCCCGATGCTGATATTATAGGGGCAAAAAAGGCTGGTTTAAAAGCAATTTGGCAGCGCAATAGTTTTTGGCAAGAACCACAATTAGCCGATGCAGTTATCGATCGCCTTGATGAAATTCCATCTATAGTTGCAACAATGTAGTTTGTCTATAGTAAATAATAATTATAAATTCGACTAGAGTGGGCATTGAAGATTCATTAGTTGGCAAATGAATAAAATAACCTCTTGCCCACGATTAATAATTTAGGAAAATTTATACAAAAAGCCCAGCAGTTTTTTAGTTCTTTCGGTAAGCAGAGTCCGACGATAGGCATCTGCAGCCTGTTTGATTACACTAGCTTGGGTAGGATAGGGATGAATGACGGTAGATAGTTTACTCAAACCCATTTCACCAATCATGGCGGTGGTAATCTCGCTAATCATTTCGCCACCGTGACGGGCGACTATAGTCGCACCCAGAATCTCATCTGAGCCTTTTTTGTGAAGAATTTTGAGAAAGCCTTCTGTCTCCCCATCTGCCAAAGCGCGATCGACATCATCAAAATCTATTTTAATAGTATTACAGTCTAAACCCTTTGCCTGGGCTTCTACTTCATACATTCCCACATGGGCGATTTCAGGATCGGTAAACGTTACCCAAGGCATTACCAAATCGCTGAGTTTCGACTTACCCAAACCAAAAGGAGAAAACAGAGTATTCTTAATGACAATTCTGGATGCTGCATCTGCTGCATGGGTAAATTTCCAGTTCATGCAGATATCTCCCGCGCCATATATTTTGGGATTGCTAGTCTGTAGATTATCGTTAACCTCTACCCCTCTTCTGGGGTCGTACTTTACCCCAACAGCTTCTAGATTGAGGCTTTCTACATTAGGCTGTCTACCCGCCCCTGCCAGGATTTGATCGACTACGATTGTTTCTTGTCCGTTGTCGCCCCCAAAGCTAATTACTTTACCTTCAAGACTAGATTTAACTCCCTGTAATTTGCAGTTGAGGACTAAGCGAATACCCTCTTTAATAAATGCTTGCTGCACTATTTCGGCTGCATCAGGGTCTTCTTTATTCAGCAAATGAGAACCTTTATGAAATAAAATTACTTCGCTGCCCAAACGATGAAAAGCCTGTGCCAACTCACAACCAATTGGACCACCACCAATTACCGCTAACCTTTTGGGTAATTCTGTCAAAGAAAAAACGTTTTCGTTGGTGAGATAGCCTACCTCTTCAATTCCCTGTATCTTTGGTCTTACCGCTCGCGCACCTGCAGCAATCACTGCTTTTTTAAATTTGAGATTTTGTCCGTTAACAGTAATAGTATCGTCGCTAGTAAAACTGGCTTCACCAAAAAAGACATCAACTCCCGCTTTTTTGGCTGCTACAGCAGAATCCACAGGACTAATTTTGGTTCTAACCTGGCGCATTCTCTCCATCACCGTAGCAAAATCTACCTCAATATTTTCTGGCGAACGAACGCCATAGGGTTGAGACTCTTTCATGTCTGCTACTACACGAGAAGAACGAATTAAACATTTTGAGGGGACACAACCGACGTTTAAACAATCACCGCCCATGAGATTTTTTTCGATCATGGCTACTTTTAAGCCAATACCTAATCCTGCTGCCCCTTTAGCGGTTACCAGTCCCGCTGTCCCTGCCCCAATGACTACTAGATCGTAGAGGGCGACAGGTTGGGGATTTGCCCAGTCTGGAGGATGTACATTTGCCAGTAATTCCTGGTTGTACTCATCCATTGGTGCAATGGTTACTGCATGATTTTGATTATTCATTTTTATACTTATTACTGATTACTTATGTACGGGCAAACGGCTGTTTGCCCCTAACTTATTACTTATGCCTGTTGTTCTTCAACTGTTTCGATAGAATCATCTAAGGCTTTGCGGGCAATTTTGGTTACGTAAAGAGTGACTGCCACTGTGGCAATAAAACCGATAATCCGAATTGTCCATTGTGCTACGGGGTTAGCATCGGGCGCAGTTTCACCACCGATAGTTGCAATGCTACCTGCCAAAGAACCAATATATACGTACATAATCGTACCTGGAATCATACCCACCGAACCTAAAACATAATCTTTGAGAGATACACCAGTAACACCCAGACCATAGTTAAGTAAATTAAAGGGGAAAACTGGTGATAGTCGAGTTAGTAGGACAATTTTAAGTCCTTCTTTGCCTACAGCTTTATCGATCGCCTTAAATTTTTGATTTCCCTCTATTTTCTGAGAAATCCAACCCCGTGCTAAATAACGACCAACCAAAAAAGCCAAGGTTGCGCCGATAGTCGCCCCCAGAAAGACGTAAATTGAACCTTGGACAATACCAAATAAAACTCCTGCACCCAAAGTTAATACCGAACCAGGCAGAAATGCCACCGTAGCGATGATGTAAATTAACATGAAGGCAATAGGTGCAATCGCTCCTAAGTCATCGACCCATTGCAAAGCATTGCGTAAGATCTCTTGGGGATTAAAACCAGAACTATTAGCTGCTTCTTGTGCTTGTGCAGGGGCTGCTACTAAAGTTATACCCAACAGAATTAGGAATGCTATTTTCAGGTGTTGATTAATTCTCATGGTTCTTGAGGATGAATATCGTCTCTACTTTAACTCTATAATTTAGATTCTCAAGACTTACTGAAAATGACCTTAGAACTTTACTAGTTGTTGCTTAATTTTGCTTTTTTCTAAAACTTACTACTGCGGCGATCGCCTCTGCTAAAATACTGATTAAACGATACATTGCCACCGCTGCGATTTCGGTGGGAAATAATGAATCATCTAACAAACTGTAGGCGGTAACTTCAAATACTCCCAAACCACCAGGTGCGCCAGGTACAACCAAACCTAAAAGCCAAGCAAAACTAAAGGCACTAATTAACTGAGGTACTTGCTGCCAGAGAATTGGCTGGAGGGCTAAGAAGGTAAACATAAATCCACAGCCCCGCAGGATAACAAACCCCATTTCTCCTAAAAAGGGAGTTAGGGGATAGGTTTTTAGTTTTATAGTTTGAACAAAATTAGGATCGACTTTATTTTTACTCTTACTCAAGTGGTGCATTAAAGGATTGAGTATGCCAGGATGAATCCCAATTAATACTGCTACTAAACTAAATAGCTGCAACGCGACAATTGCTCGATTGAAGTCTGTTTCCAACCAACCTAGTCCCGTACCAAGTAAACCAATCAATAGTGCTGCCGATGCCATTAATAAAGGCTCTAACAACACACTAAGAGTTGCTGCCCCCCTCGAACCTCCTTTAGCTGTCACAGCGGTTATTCTGCCATAGTAATGCCAGATATTACCAGGAGAGTATTTAGCAATATTTGTTACTAGATAGACTCGTACTCCTTCTTTTCCCCCTAAAGGTTGATTAAAAAGCTTTAAGATCCATGTCCAAACCCAACCAGACCAAATATGAGCGCAGATAGTTACCATCAAAGCTAAAGCCAACATCATCCAACCTTGAGAATCGATACGAATGTTGGCAACTTCACCATAACGATCTTTAAAAGTCTTGATCAGAAAAAATAATACTCCTCCCCAAATAAACCAACGTAGATAGGGCTTGATTTGGGCAAGAACTTGTTTCATCTAAATATTCATCTACAAAAAACGCGATCGACTATCAGAATAACAATAATCGATCGCGCCGTTAATTATTTCAATTTAATCTATCAAAAACCAAATTTATTTTTGGGAGTTGCTGAATCTATAATGATCGGGCATTGTTTTGTGCCTCATTACTCAAATCAACAACGCCTATTTTTTGCCAATATTACGAGCCATATTGCGGAACATATCCATGCTGTTGCCTTGAGGACGTTTTTTAGGAGTAGTATTGATTGGTTTGGGATTGAAATTTCCTTCACTATTGTTTGTAGTTTGGAAACTAGATGATGTACCAGGAGTAATACTAATATTATTGTTATTACTGTTAAAGTCATCTATCGACCTTCCACTAGAGGAAGATACTTCTCTTTCTCTAGCAAAACCGTCAGGATTTTTTAAAGTTTTCGGAAAAGTATGTCTGACTCTAACCGACCTTTTCATGTAATTAATATCACCCATAGTCTGAGCATCATCGGAACTTAGAAAAAAATCTTTATCTGCCATTTTCTAACTCTCTTTCGTTTTTAATGTAGTTTTTATCTTAATTTTGGCAAAAGCCATCGTTTTGTTCCATAGCAAAACTGAGCCAAAGTAATTCCCTATTTACCTTGGCGGTGGTTGGTAATTACTTTGGCTGATCATTTCTCTTGCCAGAAAATAATTGTTATTTGTATTGTATTGATATTTATTTAGTAACAATTCTTTAAAAGCAAAAAAGTTTCAAAACTAAACAAACGCTTAATATAAGTTTACTTGTATTCCAGAATTTTGAATTAATTTAAAACCTCGATCGCTTCTCCAGTAACGCTAAAAGCGCGAATTTCAGTAATTTTTACCTTAACGGTTTTACCATCTAGTTCTTCAATTTTACCAGGAAAGAAAGTAAGACGATTGCTTCGGTTTCGACCCATCACTTGACTAGTATCTTTAGTATTTTGAGCCTCAACCAAAATCTCTTCCTCCCTACCCAAATAGCGATGAGAACGTTCTTCGGCGCATACCGCAACCAAACGGTTTAATCTTTGCAAGCGATCGCTTTTTTCCTCTTCACTCAGCTGATTATTCCATAGAGCAGCAGGAGTACCAGGACGGGGAGAATAGGCCGCAGTGTTAACCAAATCGAATTGAATGTCTTCGATCAGTTTTAACGTATTAGCAAACTGCTCTTCTGTTTCCCCAGGAAAACCCGCGATCGCATCAGCGGTAATCGAAGCATCGGGCATATAGCTGCGAATCGTATCGATAATGCGACGATACTTTTGGTGAGTATAACCGCGTTTCATTGCCTTGAGAATCTCGTTGTCTCCTGACTGAAAAGGAATATGGAAATGTTCGCAAACTTTGGGTAATTCCTGACAAGCCTTAATCAATCTTTCGGTAAAGTAACGGGGGTGACTGGTAGAAAAGCGAATTCGTTCGATGTTGGGAATATCGTGAACATAATAGAGCAAATCTGTCAGAGTATGCTTGTGTCTGCCCTCAGGAGTACTACCAGGGAGATCTCGCCCATAGGCATCAATATTTTGCCCCAAAAGAGTAATTTCTTGATAGCCTTGCTCGGCTAATGCTACTATTTCTGCTTTGATTGCTTCGGGGGTACGAGATTGTTCTACACCTCTAACATTAGGAACTACGCAATAAGTACATCTTTCATTGCAACCATAAATAACATTAACCCAAGCAGTAATCTTACTATCACGACGAGGTTTAGTAATGTCCTCCATAATATGAATTGGCTCGGTAGCAACTACCTGATTGCCATCAAATACTTGAGTCAACAGATCTGACAAGCGGTTAGCGTGTTGAGGCCCCATAACCAAATCCAATTCAGGGACGCGACGTAATAGCTGTTCCCCTTCCTGCTGTGCCACGCATCCTGCCACTACCAAAGTAAGATTAGGGTCTTGGTGTTTGCGTTTTGCCTGTCTGCCGAGGTAAGAATAAACCTTTTGCTCGGCATTATCTCTAATGGTGCAGGTATTATACAAAACCAAATCTGCTAAGTTAGGATCTTCTGCAGCTTCAAAACCCATATTTTCTAGTACGCCAGCCATACGCTCAGAATCAGCCTTGTTCATCTGGCAACCGAAAGTGACTATATTGTATTTCTTGCTGGCGTTGTTCATAAAAAATCAATAATAGCGATGGTACTTAATAAGACTACTATAGTATTTTAGAGCAGTCTTTAAAAGAAAGCGACTACAAGATTGACTCTAGTCGTGGCAACTGAATGTGCGATCGCACTACACTTTAAAACTAGGTTAATTTAATAAAAGTTAATTAGATAAAAAGGAAAAATAATCACTAATTAAATATCTTGTCATTGATTAGTTTAGTTACACAAAGGGTTTATTCTCCCTTTAGACGCAGTAAGATTTAATTCATGAATCTGTTTTTAAAATAAATTAAATTTAGGATAAAGTGGAACGAGAAAATATTAGCACCAACGCTCTTTGGGAAGCAGTTGTCGGCTATTCCAGAGCAGTCAAAATTGGAAATTACATTCATGTTTCTGGCACTACCGCTACCAACAAACAAGGCAAAATAGTTGGACTAGGCGATCCTTATACTCAAACCAAACAAATTATCAAAAATATTGAATCCACTCTAATTATGGCTGGAGGTAGCCTAGAAAACGTAGTACGGACTAGGATTTATGTGATTAACATCGATTTCTGGAAAACTGTCGGTCAAGCACATAACGAATATTTTGCCAAGATTCGTCCTGCGACTAGCATGGTAGAGATTCGTCGTTTGGTTACGCCCGAAATGCTAGTAGAAATTGAGGCTGATGCCGTAATTAATGTTTAAAATTAGCAACATCAAAATTAATAATTCCTAAAATTGAGTTTTGTATTTAAGGTAATGCAGGTTAACCTATAGACCAAATTATCTTACCTACTATACCTCTTACATGGAGGCTTCACCCCCGTGAATTTCGGCTCTTGGATTGGTCTAATTGTTTTCTTTATCTCTCTTTATGTTTTATGGCAGATCAAACAACTGCTGCTATTGTTATTTACAGCGATTGTTTTAGCCACATCGGTGAATATCCTAGTTAAAAATTTCCAAAAGCGGGGTATGAAACGAGGCTATGCCGTGTTTCTGTCGATGTCATCCCTGATTTTGGTAGCTATTGGCTGTATTTGGGTCGTAATTCCACCCTTTATCGACCAGTTTCAAGCACTAGGCAGATTAGTTCCCCAGGGTATAGAAAAGCTTGATACTTGGTTGGACTTGCTCTCTGAAAGTCTCGATCCCAGAATTATTAATATTTTGCCCGATACGGAAGGCTTGAATAAACAACTACAACCTTTTATTCAGCAGTTTTTGGGGGGAGGATTAACGATCTTCTATAATTCTCTAGGAGTATTATTGAGTATTCTATTGCTATTCGCCATTACCTTAATGTTGCTGGCAGATCCAACTTCTTATCGTCAAGGATTTATGCGTCTATTTCCTGCGTTTTATCGACGACGAGTTAGCGAGATTTTGGATATGTGTGGAGAAGGTTTAGAAGGTTGGCTAGTGGGAATTCTGTTTAATATGGTGGTAATTGCGCTATTGAGTTTTGTTTGCTTATTAATACTGGGTATTCCTTTAGCTCTATCTCAAGCAATGCTAGCAGGAGTCATGACTTTTATTCCCAATCTTGGTCCGACGGTAAGCGTTTTATCACCCATGGCGATCGCTTTAATCGAAGCACCCTGGAAAGCTTTTGCGGTGCTGATTTTATATATAATTATTCAACAGGTCGAAAGCAATATTCTGACTCCGATTGTGATGGCGCAGCAGGTATCTCTGCTACCAGCCATCACTCTTTTATCTCAATTATTTTTTGCCACCTTTTTCGGCTTTTTGGGCTTGTTACTTTCTTTACCGCTAACGGTTGTCGGTCAAATCTGGTTCAAAGAAGTGATTGTCAAGGATGTTCTGGATAATTGGCAGTTTTCTCTATCAGGCGATCGCCGACGTAAGCCGAGAAATATAAATAGAAGGAAGATAGATATCGGGGAGGAAGAGTAAATGCCTAGGTAAAGGGTAAAGGGTAAGAGGTAATATTTTTGGCAATTATCAGCAGAACAATTGATGAAATTAACCATAAAATTAGTAGCGGTCAGGTAGTTGCTTGGACGGTAGCGGAAGTCAAAGCTAAGGTTGGCAAAATAGGAATAGATCAGATATTTCAACAGGTAGATGTAATCACCACAGGGACATTTGAGCCGATGGAGTCTTCTGGGGCAATTATTAACTTAGGACATACCGATCCGCCGATTAAAATTCGTCAGTGTTGGTTAGATGGTATTTCCGCTTATGCAGGATTTGGGGCAGTAGATCTATATTTAGGCGCGACTGCGATGGCTGATTATAGTGCCAACGAAAGTGAAAGCGATCGCCGTGAAGGAGTTAGCTGGGAGAAAGGTGGCGGTCATGTAATTGAAGATTTGATTGCAGGAAAATCGATTCAGCTAAAGGCAATTGGACACAAAACAGATTGTTATCCACGAGCTAGTTGGGATAATACTATTACCAAAGATAATATTAATCAATTTTATTTATTTAATCCCCGTAATTTATATCAAAATTTTATTGTGGGAGTTAATGGAGGAGATCGCACTTTGTATACTTATCTAGGTCCTCTACAACCTAGATTGGGTAACGCGGTATATTCCAATCCTGGGGCAATTTCTCCCCTGATCAACGATCCCGATCTCAACCTAGTAGGAATTGGTAGCAAAATATTTTTGGGTGGTGGGATCGGCTACATAGCCTGGGAAGGCACACAACATTTCCCCCGACAAAAACGTCTACCTAACCGAACCCCGATTGGTCCTGCTGCAACAGCAGCTTTAATTGGCGATGCCAAGCAAATGGATGCTAACTGGGTTAGGGGCTGCTACTTTAAAAATTATGGTCCATCATTAATGTTAGGGGTAGGGATAGCTTTACCAGTACTTACCAAAAAAGTAGTCGAAAATTGTGCGGTGAGAGACAAAGAAGTAGTTGCCCCCGTAATTGATTTTTCCATACCCCGTAGAGTCCGCCCTACTTTTGGTCTAGTAAGTTACGAACAACTGCAAAAGGGTCACGTCACTATTGATGGTAAATCCGTCAGAGTCGCTCCCCTCGCTAGTAAATATCGATCGCAACAGGTGGCACAAGAGCTAAAACAATGGATTGAGGCTGGCGAATTTACCTTAACCGAACCTGTTGCTGCTTTACCAAGCGATCGCGCTTTTGTCCCCCAAGATACTAATAGATCTAGTATTTCCTTGGAGTAATTAACAATGATAATTATTAGTCAGTTTGTTTCTTCTTGGGAACAGGTCGTGCCATCGCTCCAGATCTTGTAGGATTAGTCTTAGGACGACCAGGATTGGGACGTGAAGATCTTAGTTGAATCTTTTTAGGATCTTTTTTGAATTTTGGTTTGCGTTTTTGAGCAAAGCCCAAGTCTGTACCCTCTTCAATGACTAGATCTTCTCCTTCGAGACGTACCTTGACATCCCAAAAATGCTTGAGGGGTTTTTCGCCCAAAACTCCCTTGAGCTTAAGCTTAAAGAATTTAGGTTTATCCCCTTCCTTACGGGGAAACTGTTTGATTTTAATAATAATAGTTTTTTCTTCGAGAGAGTAAAAAATCACTTCTCCGCGAATTGAAAAATAACCATGCTCCGCTTCTGCATTGGCAGCTTCATCAATCTCTTCATCTTGGTTGAGTGTTTCTGGTTCCCAAACTCCAACAATTTGAACATGGAGGCGATCTTCTTTCATCTTAGTTCTGGGATACACTACCCAAAGATGGTCTTGTTCGAGATCGAGGTGATTTTTAATTAAGCTAATAATACGACCGAGTAAAACCGCTTCAATTTCTGCTCCGTCGTTAGTTAACAAAGTCCCCTGGGTCATTTGTTCGTCACTTTTGACGTACTTGGCTCTAACCAAACCAATCGCCCGATATTGTCTGGGATGAGATGGTGGAGGGATAGGCTGTTTTCTTTCGGGGGCAGACTGAACTTCTGAATTAGGAGAGATAGAATCTGAGGATTGGTTTGACATGGTAGATTCGACCGATTGATTGGCAACAGTAAAAGGTTGATCTGGTTTATTTAAAGAATGATTATTAGCCAAATTTGTAGAGCGATAAATATCGCAGCAATACTAGATAAATGTAAGAGAAATTAAATTATATAAGAGATTGTAATTTTATACTCCCCTGAAAATATAGAATAACCCTTAGTTTGTCTAAGCTCAAATCAATTGTTAAACCCAATTGTAGATTAAACCATTTAAAATAAAACAGCTTAATCTAGACATAGACCACAATCAACAAGTTAAGTATAATGGCGCGATCGTACATCAAACTGGTAACACCATGAAAAAAAAACGTAGTAGTTGGATTTATATTGTGTTGGGAGTAATGTTATTTTCCTTGATAACAGTTTCTGCCTTACCTTTAGTAGGTAGTGTGGTAGAAGGAAAACAGCTAGCCAAAAATTCAAACAACGAAACTATTGTGTTGTCGCAGCAACAATTAACTAAGTTAGAAGCAGAAGCCAATGGTTATCAAAAAGTTTTAGAAAGAGAGCCAGAAAACAATACTGCATTGACTGGTTTATTGAAAATTAGGCTACAAGAAAAAGACATTGAGGGGGCGATTGCACCACTAGAAAAATTAGCAAAACTTAACCCAGAGCAAACAGAATATGCCAATTTATTAGCCCAAGCTAAACAACAAACTAAAGATTATGAAGGGGCAGCATCGGCATACAATCAGGTTCTAGAATCTGATCCTGGGAATATTTATGCTCTAGGGGGAATCACTAATTTATATCTGATTCAAAACTTGCCAGAAAGAGCGATCGCCTTATTGAAAAAGACGATCAAATTGGGAGAAGCTGATAGTGCTACCGCCAAATCTATCGATCCCGAATCCGTAAAATTTCTATTAGGAGAACTTTATACCGAACAAGAACGTTATGGAGAAGCGATCGCTCTTTATGATGTAATAGCCAAAGGTAACGAAGATGATTTTCGTCCGATCTTAGCCAAAGCTTTGGTACTAGAAAAACAGGGTGACTTTAGCGCAGCCCAACCAATTCTTGAAAAAGCCTACGTCGCTGCACCAGCAGAATATAAAGATCAAATAGGTAATGAAATGGAAAAATTGATCGAGCAAACCAAATAAACAATAGAGTAGAGGAATAACGGCGCTTCACCTTTACCTAAATTCACGTATAGTAAAAGGTTGAAGAGTTTATTTGAGATCACGAATGTGAAAGGGAAAAATAGAGAGCCATTGACTAGTTTGGCATCATATCATCTGTTGAAATGGTCAGTGGTTAGTCCTCTGTTGCATACATACTTTCGAGTTAAAATTTACGGTGCAGAAAAAGTCCCCCAGTCAGGAGGACTAATTGCCGTTAGCAACCATGCCAGCTATTTAGATCCGCCATTGCTTTCTAACTGCGTCCGTCGCCCCGTAGCTTTTATGGCTAAAGAAGAATTATTTAAAACCCCTGGACTAAAACAGATTATCCAAGTCTATGGGGCATATCCCGTAAAACGCAGTACAGGCGATCGCGCTGCTCTGCGGGCTGCTACCACAGCGATCGAATCAGGATGGATAGCTGCGATATTTTTACAGGGTAGTCGTTCTAATGATGGCACAATTACCGACCCAAAACTAGGTGCAGCCTGGATTGCTGCGAAGACTCAAGCACCGCTATTACCAATTAGTCTGTGGGGAACAGAAAAGGTGATTAGTAACAGCTTTCCTTTCCTCAAACCCGTTCCCGTAACAGTGCGTATCGGCGATATTATTTCCCCTCCTAGCTCTACCAAAAAAGCAGATTTGCAGGCTGTAACTACCCAATGTACTGATGTAGTTAATAAGTTACACGAGCTTGGGCGATAATCAGTTATCAGTTATCAGTTATCAGTTATCAGTCGGTTATAGGTTGGTTCGCTAACAACTTTTTAATTGATAGAACTAGTTTTTTAAGTCTGACTGGTTTAGCAAGATACATATTAGCTCCAGCAGCTAGGCATTTCTTTCGATCCTCTTCCATGGCAAATGCGGTCAAGGCAATGATAGGTATTTGAGAAAGACTGGAGTACTGACGAATGTGCTTAATAGCGGTCAGTCCATCCATGCCAGGCATTTGAATGTCCATGAGAATAATATTCGGCAATTTAGTTTGTGCCAATTCAACGGCAGATTGACCATTATGAGCTATCTGAATGCGATAGCCTTTGGTTTGCAAGTACATTGATATGATGCTGCTATTAGCATTGTTGTCTTCAGCTATTAGAATCAGAGGTGTGGTCGATCTAGTATCTTGTTCGTTATCTAGGTTAGGACTTGAAGTAGTCTCTAGTAGATTTATTGAATTGTTGTTGGGTATAGTTGAGTAGGGCAAGTCGATCGCAAAGTAACTGCCAATTCCCACTTTGCTAGTTACTGTGACGTATCCTTGGTGGAGATCGATGATGCGTTTTACGAGAAATAAACCAAGACCAGTACCTTCATACTGTCGATTCAGAGAACTGTCAATTTGCACAAAGGGTTGAAACAGTTTTTCAAAATCTTTTTGGGCAATGCCAATCCCTGTATCCTTCACAGCAAAGCGTAGGTATTTGAGATCGCTGGTCTTTTCTGGATCTAAAATTGTCACCTTAAGGGTTACGCTTCCTCCTTCTGGGGTAAACTTAACTGCGTTGTTGAGCAGATTAATTAAAACTTGACGAATTCGCCGTTGGTCGATCGCAATCTTGGGTAAGTTGAAAGGCGTATTTAAGTGGAGTTGAATCAGTTTTTTTTGAGCCTGTTGTTTGATAAAAGTTAAACTAGACTGACAAAGTTGATTTACCTCCACAGGGGAATACTCCAACTCGACACGCCCCGACTCAATTTTAGTTAGATCCAGAATTTCGTCGATCAATTCTAGTAGATGAGATCCACTCTGTTCAATAGTATCAAGAGCTTTGTCTTGTTCCTGATTCAGCTTGCCAAAAATTCCCTCTTGTAGTCCTTCAGCCATGCCCAAAATTGCATTGAGAGGGGTACGTAATTCGTGGCTCATATTAGCCAAGAAATCATCTTTCATTCGGGTAGCGTGGACGAGCTTTTCGTTTATTCGCTGGAGTTCTTCTTCTACGAGTTTGCGGTCGGTAAGATCAATATTTACACCAACCGAACGTACCAATTGACCCTGTTGATTTTTTTGAATTGATGCTGTCGAATAAATATATCTAACTTCGCCGTCTGTTCTGACGATCCTAAATTCTTTAGTGATACTACTTAGACAATCAAAAAGTTCTGGTTTAATTAGGGCTGAATCTAGATCGTCAGGATGGACGTGCTTTGACCAATCTTGGCAAGTACCTGCAAAATCTTCGGGCTGTACGCCATAGATCGCAAACATGCGATCGTTCCAGGATAAGCGATCGCTTTGAAAATCCCATTCCCAGATGCCTATGTTAGCCGATTGGATTGCTATTTCCAGACGGTCTGAAATTATTTGTAATTGAGCTTCAGCTTTTTTGCGATCGCTAATATCCCTAACAATCGTGGAGAAGTACTCTACCTCTCCATCTCTAGATTTGTGAGCAATTACCACTTGGGAAACTGGTATTTCTATGCCATTGCCATCGAGTACTGCCGTTTCTCCAGACCACATCCCCTTGTGTTCGGCTTCTGGAAAAGCCTCATTAAGAACTATCTCCAAAGCCCAGGCAGGATGTTGTTCTGTAATGCTTGTGCGGTGGCAAGGTTCTTCTGTGTCTTTGTCCAACAAATTTCGCCATGCTTGATTCAGATAAAGAATTTTTCCGTGGGGATTTGATGTGCCAATGAAATCTGATGTAGATTCGAGAATTGCTAAGTGTCTTCGTTGTTCTGCCTCAATTAATTTGCGATCGCTAATATCGACGGTAATCCCATCCCACACTACATCACCGTTGTCTAGTCGTTCTGGGCAAGACATATTCTGCACCCATCGTAGCCCTTTGTTAGGTAGGATCAGGCGATAAGCACTAGTAAACGGCTGTAGGGTTTCGGCAGAAATTTTAACATCGTTGTTGATGTGGGGAAGATCATCAGGATGAATTCTCGCCCACATTGAGTCGGCATTTTGCAGAGCGGTTTTGGATTCAACTTCAAAAATCTCTTCGATCTGGGAACTAACGTAAGTTAATTCATCGCTACCATCGGCATGAACAACATAGCGAAAAATCATCCCTGGTACATTTTCCGTCATGCGTTGGAACTGGACTTGACTCTCTTGGAGTGCTAGTTCTGCTTGTTTGCGATCGCTAATATCGAGTACTACCCCATCCCAAACCACATCGCCGTTAGCTAAACGTTCTGGGCGAGCAATAGCTTGTATCCATCGAAGTCCTTTTTTGGGCAAGATTAGACGATGTTCGTTCTGCAACGGTTGTAAGGTTTTGGCAGAAATCTGGATATCTGCCTTCACCCTGGCAAGATCGTCGGGATGGGTTCTCTCCCACATTTGGCAGCCACCATCTTCGATCACAGCTTCGGGTTCGAGTTCAAATATCTCCCGCACCTGAGAACTAACATAAGTCATCTCGTTAGTGCCATCGGGATGCAGAACACAGCGATAAATCATCCCTGGGATATTTTCAGTTGTTTTTTTGAATTGAGCCTGACTCTCCTTTAAAGCCAATTCTGCTGTCTTGAGGTCGGTAATGTCGGTTGATACTCCCCCCAGAGCATAAACTTGCCCCTGTTCGTCTAATAGCGGAAATTTATTGGTAAGGTAGGTATGGATTGAGCCATCTGGATGAGATATAATTTCCTCTAAAGTGGATGACGTTTGAGAGACGATTACTTCTCGATCAATTTTTCTGATTTGTCGAACGATATCTTCGGGAAATAATTCTCGGTCTGTCTGATTGATAAAAGTATCACGATCAAGCTCGAATAAATCGGCTAAGGTCTGATTTAGAATTTGATAGCGTCCCTGTAGGTCTTTTTGAAAAATTGCTGCTGGTGAATTATCAATAAAAGTTAGTAATTGTGTCTGGCTTTTTCTGAGGGCATCTTCCGTTTTCTGGCGTTCCATTTCTGCCCCAATTCTCGTAGCAAATAGCTGAAGAATGAACTCGATGGTAGAAGTATTGTAGGGTAGGGGTTTACTGTCCATAATCCCTAGATTACCAATTGATTCTCCTTGACTGTTGACAATAGTAGTGCTGGCATAGCTTTTCATGGTTAACAAAACTAATTCATTAGCTTCAGGAAATAACTTATTGAGAGAATCTCTGGCTATATAGATACCTTGGTTACGGGTTTTTAAACAAGGTGTTGCTGTTAGATCCATAACGTAAGGATCTTTATATTCTCTGCCATTCCACAGCACCAACATTGTCGCTTCCAGCGGCGATTCTCGATTAAATTCAGCAATAAAACCATGTTCTACCTGAAAAATTTCGGCTAAATAACGCACACATGAGCGATAGAAATCGGCACCAGTTTTAGCTGCTGTTCCCTCAACAATAGCTGTTAAAGCTTGTTCTTTTTGTTCTGTTTCTGTTACATCTCTACCGATGCCCTGAATGCTGATAATTTGACCAGAGATATTCTTGACGGGGGTATTGTTAAATACAACCCAACGCCAGCCGCCATTAACGTGGGGCATACGGATTCTTTTACCTACTACTGTAGTTCCCTGTTCGACGGCAGTTTTAAGGCAATCGGTTACTAAGGGGATATCGTCTGGATGGGAAAATAATAAACAATTTTGACCGATTAATTGTTCCGCTGGGTAGCCTAAGATTTGCTCTACCTGAGGCGAAACGTAAGTAAATACGCCCTCGGCTGTCATCGAAAAAATAATATCTCTGGCATTTTCGACTAAAGTACGAAATTTTGTTTCACTTTGGGCTAAAGCCAACTCTGCTTGTTTGCGTAGGGTAAGATCGGCAGCGATGCCGACTGTACCAGCAAGCTCGCCATTAGTATCTTTGAAAGGAGTTTTGGTCGTTTCTAGCCAGCCCACTGTTCCATCGGTAAGAGCAATTTTTTCCTCCAGCACCTTACGTTTACCCGAACTCAATACCTGGAAATCATCATCGCGGTATTTTTGAGCCAGTTCCCTAGACCAAATATCATAGTCTGTCTTGCCAATGATATCTTCAATTGAAATTCCACAAGCCTTGGCAAATGGTTTGTTAACCGCAATAAAGCGACTTTGTTGGTCTTTGATCCAAGCCATGTGAGGAATATTATCCAGTAAGGCTGCCATGTGGCTTTGTTGTTGTAAAAGAGCATTTTCCGCCTCTTTGCGATCGCTAATATCTTTAACAATTATTAAACACCTTAAAGTTTTCTCCCCAGGAACATCAACCAAAGAAACGGTTGTTGCCGACCAAAAAAACGATCTATCTTTGCGAATGTAGCGTTTTTCCATCGTAAAATTATCAACTTCTCGACTGTAAAGCCTTTGAATATTTTTTTGTGATTCTGCTAAATCTTCAGGATAGGTTAAGTCTTTTACTGAAAGCGATAGAAATTCGGATTGGGTATAGCCAGTCATTTGACATAGGTGCTGATTTACTTTGGTCATATGATCATTACCAATTTCGCTTTCACAAATACCAACCGCAGCCTGTTCAAATGAAGCTCTAGCTCTAGCTTCACTAAGTTTTAGTGCTGCTTCAGCTTTTTTGCGATCGCTAATATCTTTAACAATTCCTAAAGTTCTTCTGGCTTTTTCTCCAGGAATATCAACTAAACAAACAGTGGTGGCTGCCCAAAAAATAGAACCATTTTTACCAATGTAGCGTTTTTCAATTGTAAAATTATCGATTTCGCCGTTGTCAAGCTTTTGTAGATATTCTTTTGACTTTGGGAAGTCTTGATGATGGGTTAAGTCTTCAACTGAAAGCTTGCTTAATTCGGATTGAGTATAGCCAGTCATCCGACAAAAATGTTCATTGACTCGAGTAAAAAAGCCAGTTTCTATGTCACTTTCTCCAATACCAACCGCTGCCTGCTCAAATGACGCTTTTGCTCTAGCTTCACTAAGTTTTAATGCCGCTTCGGCTGCTTTGCGATCGCTAATATCTTTAACAATTGCTAAGCACCGTCGACTTTTACCTTCTGGTAAATTAATTAGACTAACTGTCGTTGCCGACCAAAAAAACGATTCATCTTTGCGGACATATCGTTTTTCGATGGTGAAGTTATCAATTTCTCCTCGATAAAGTTGTCGAGCAAATTTTTCAGACTCCGCAACATCATCTGGATGAGTAAAGTCTGCAAATGACAACTGTTCGAGTTCTATTCTCGAATAACCAATCATTTCACAGAAATAATTATTGATGCGGGTATATTTACCAGTTTTTGTGTCAGCTTCTAATATGCCTACCGCCGCCTGTTCAAAAGCTGCTCTAGAGAGGGCTTCGCTCAACTGTAGTTCTTGTTCGAGCTTATGGCGATCGCTAATATCTTGATAGGTACCCATCACCCCAATTACATTGCCCTCAAGGTCATGTAGAGGTAGCTTATTCGTCTCCAGCCAAATTTGAGTGCCATCAGCTTTAACGAGGGTTTCAATAATGTCTAGCTTAGGAGAATTAGACTCCATGACTGCTAGATCGTCAGTTCGATAAGCTTCTGCTTCAGACTCAGTCCAAGGCAGATCAAAATCTGTCAAACCAATCACATCTTCAGTTTGTTGAAACCCAGCATCCCTAGCAAAGTTTTGATTAATACCAAGATATTTTGATTGGCGATCTTTCCAAAAAATTGCCAAGGGAAACGTATTTAAGATGGTTTGTAAAAAGGTTCGAGATTCAAGAATTTTCTGTTCGTAACGTTTGCGATCGCTAATATCAAAGATAACTCCTTCTAGATATTCTACTCCCTTTGATTCGTTATATACGACTTTCCCACGTTCAGAAACCCAACGAATATCGCCGTTGCGGTGAATAAGACGATATTCAAGTAAAAATACTCGATCGTTTTTGACAGCTTCTTCTATTTGCTGCCAAACAAGATCTTGATCTTCGGGATGAATAATGCTCTGATAAGATCTGGTGTGATTTGCAATCAACTCATCGGCGCAATAGCCAGATAATTGCTCAATAGCAGGACTTATATAGTCCATAGTTAAATCGTAGTCAGTTAAACCGCGATAAACAGCTCCTTCAACGTTGCCTACCAGGGTACGGAATTTGTTTTCACTCTCAATTAAAGATTGTTCGGCTATTTTGCGATCGCTGATATCTTTAATAATCCCAAATATAGTCTTGACTGAGTTACCTTCAAATTCAATCGGATAGGCAGTGGTTTCACACCAAAAATAAGAACCATTTTTGTTTAAAAATCGTTTTTCAGTAAAGAACTTATCTGTTTCCCCTGAGATAAGTTGCTCCAGTAGTTTTAGACAATTTTCGAGATCTTCTGGATGAGTCAGTGCCTGAAAGTCCATCTGGCTTAATTCTTCAGCAGAATAGCCAGTCATCTGACAAAATAAATTATTGACACGAGTTAGTTTTTGCGTCTTGATATCTATTTCGATAAATCCAACTGATGCTTGATCGAAAATAGTTTGATCTCTCAATGCACTTATTTCCAAAGCTTTTTCACTAGCTTTGCGATCGCTAATATCAAAGATGACTCCTTCAATATATTGGAAATTACCAGTACTGTCATAGATTCCTTTTCCTCTCTCAAGAACCCAGTGAATACTTCCATCTCGATGAATAATACGATATTCATAAGCAAATGAATGATGATTTGCGATCGCCTCATCAACATTTCTATTAATCAAATCAAGATCGTCTGGGTGAACAATACTAGCAAAATTCCGAGTTTTATTCTGCATAAATTCATCTGCCCGATAACCTGTTAA
>ENA-ORXU01000313-ORXU01000313.1-marine-metagenome-genome-assembly--contig:-NODE-313-length-60412-cov-4.355300_pt1 | contig 60412 bp, 27 predicted proteins | sample MGYA00237869_ERZ511484 | MGnify/ENA metagenome assembly ERZ511484 | reverse complement strand
AGAGCTTCAAAGCTGGCGAGACGGTGCGTGTAGCATTTACAGCCGATAACTTTGATCAGATGACGGCGTATCAATTTACGTACGGCTTCGATCAAGATGTATTGGAGTATGTTGGCACGACAGCTGGCGCATTGCAAATAGGCGGAGGCAACTTCGGTGATCGATATACAGATCGCGGAATGTTGACAACCGTCTGGTATGCAAGTGAAGCGATGGATGTCGCATCAGAAGAAGTATTGTTTACATTGACCTTCCGCGCGAAAGCCTCAGGAACGTTGAGTGGCAGTATGAGTGTTGGATCAGCGGTGACAGAAGCATTAGCATTTAGCGATGCGTCAGGTCGCACAGATGTAGCATTAGAGTTTAATACGTCGAGTGGTGATATCCTGGGCGATGCATTTGCATTATTCCAGAATACACCGAATCCATTTAAGGGAGAGACGTCTATCGGATTTATCTTACCAGATGATGGCGATGCGCAATTGAACTTGTTTGATGTGTCGGGACGCGATTTGGGTGTTATACAGATCGATGGCCGACGCGGCTACAACGAGATAGCATTGGATCGTAAAGTGATACCATCAGCAAATCGAATTGTATACTACCAGCTCAAAGCGGACGGCTACTTAGCTACGAAGAAGATGATACTAATAGAATAATGGGTATTTAGAGAAGTAAATACTGGGAAATATAAAGCCCCACTTGATTGACATCGAGTGGGGCTTTTTTGACTATTTTCAAACATGATCAATAGATCCAATAGATTCAGATTTAATTTCTAATCTTGTTGTCCTTTGAGTTTGGCGAACACTATGTAAGTGCATTTAATTTCATGTTTGAATAATTCAAAAAGATGGGACTACAAGTAACACTACAGAAAGAATCATATCGAGAGAATAATATAAGTAGACGTGATACGATAAAATTTTGGAATAGCTTTTTCAAAATTCCTAATTTGATCATGTTTAAAACTATAAATCCAACGAGCCAAATATTTTACGTCTCACAAAATAAAAATCGCGAGGTGGGTCATCATTTGGCGCAATGTGTCAGTAATTTAGCAGAATTACTCGAAGTAAAATCGAATTGGTCATCCGACGATGTGATAAAATTCCGACGTGGTGAGTTTTATGCAGACAATGGCGAAATAGATCAATTAAAAAATGCTGGTGTATTTATCGAAGCATTTGGCGCTGGTGATCCGCCTGTCATAAAAAACGGAAGTCTTTATACTGAAATCAAATCTTCGGCTTGGTTTTGAAGAATCTTCAATAGAATATCTTCGTTGAATTGACATTGTTAAAGTAGGTCTATTCAAAAAACACAAAGCAACCTGCAAGGATTATCCATCAAAATAACCCTTAAGAAATTTCCTAAGAACATATCGACCGGTCAGAATCGAACCAACCTTGGTGGTTTTTACATGATCTATAAACCGGACTCAAAGGATTTTAATAAATTCCCTAAGTTTAATCAAAACCAAAACACAACCGGCAAGGTTTGTCCACAATAAAAAACCAACAACCATTTTTCATAAGCATATCGACCAGTCAGAATCGAACTACCCTTGGTGGTTTGTAAATAATTCAGAAGCCTCGCTAAACGAATTTTGAAAACTCCTTCAGTCTATTCAAAAAGCACAAAGGAACAGGCAAGGTTTTTCCAAAATTAAAAAAACCTAAAAGCAAGTTTATACGAACATATCAACCAATCAGAACCGAACCAACCTTGGTGGTTTGTAAATAATTTAGAAGCCTCGCCCAACGGATTTTGATAAACCCTCAGTCCATTTAAAAGGCACAAAGCAACCGGCAAGGTTTGTCCATGGCCAAAAAACCTAAAAGCAACTATTTATTTAATTACAGGTTTACGAATCATATTAATAAATCTTCATGGACAGATTCAATCAATATTTTATTTATTCGTAAGTCACTATAGTCCAAGATAACCAAACATAAAATGCACTATAGCTGGTCGAGACTGAATTGCATTTTAATAAAACTACCGCTTAAAGCAATTGGCAAATACAACTTAACTTTGTTAGCCGCTATTATTCAGAAAAATAATCGTTCAAATGAGGTTGATACAACAAAACAGCCCCTTGATCAATGTCAAGGGGCTATATTTGGTCAAAGGCGTGGGGAATTCAGAATTTTATTTAATCAATACCATCGTCTTGCCACCAATTACTCCTCGATCAGTTGCCAATTGATACATATAATTTCCAGCAGGTAAATTATTGGTTTCAAGATTAATCTGACCAGCTCCAACTTCCTCGATGATAATTGATTTTATCAATTTGCCGTCAGCGGAAAATATTTTCATCTCAGCACCAGAAGCGTCTTCGGGTAAAAAGTATCGAATCATCGTTTTGTCGTGAAATGGGTTAGGCTGATTTTGTGCCAATTCAGCGACTTTTCCTTTGCCGTCTACAGCGACGTTAATTTCTCGGTTGATCTTCTCGTTTTCCGAAGAACCAAGAATGGCTGCTTCTAGCTTGGCCAATCGGGCTTCCATTTCATTGTTTCGGGCTTCTATTTCAGCATTTTTTCGCTCGAGTTCCTCATTTTTGGCGACGAGCTCGTCATTTGTTTCAGCTATTTCTTTGATGGAATTCATCAACATATACTTTACTTCCGTGTCCCGGATTTGCAGATAGGTTTCCGTTCCGACTTCCGTTTGCGTACCCTCTTCATCGTACTCGTATAAAACGTGCGTAAATTCTTCAACGAGCTCTGGCGCAACGTCTTGTAATTCTTGCGCGATAAGTCCAACGTGCTTTGAACCTGCCGTAGTAGCACCACGACCATTATATGTAAAATGTACAGGGTTCAATTTCTTCACCTCATCTAGTCCGTATTTGAAAGCTCCGATATCCGATTTGAGCCTTCGATCCGATGTGATAACTGTACCACTTACTCGTATGTTTCCACTCACATGCAGCTTTTCTGTTGGCGCGTCTGTGCCGATACCCACGTTCCCTCGCTGTGCGGCAGTTGGCCATTGGTTGCCGTACATAAACATGGAGTGGTTAATGACCGGAGTGGTGGAGGTGATCGAACTTGAAGGTACGATGGAAAAACGCTTCTCACGTGCGAAATAGAATGAGTTGCCTGTTGTGCCTGATAAGAGATTGACATAGTTGTTTTGATCAGATCGTTCAACAATAATACCAGCGACTTCACCTGCATCCCGTATATGTAAATCGGATAAAGGTGATCCAGTCCCGATGCCGACACGTCCGATGTCTGTGATTCTCATTTTTTCATTACCATTCTGGGTGTTGAAATAAACACTTCCAGTACCAGAACAATCTAAACCAACAGAGTAGTCTCCTATATCACAGTCCAATTCTATAGCTTGCGCAGTCGAGATTAATGAATATCTTAGGTTATCAGCCGCATCACGGAATAGAATGTCGCGGTCATCATTAATACTAATGTTGCCATCATGCACGGTGAGCATGTCACCAGAATTCTTTTGAGCTGAGCCTATACTAATAGAACTCTGAAACTGGTTATGTGGTGAACCGAAGCCCCAGCTCATAAGATTGCTATTATAAAAAAGAGCTTCTTGCCCACTGACACGTAAGGCGACGCCGGATGCAGCTCCAGCACCGTTCCTCAGATTTAGCGAACCATCGGTGTCAATGTCCCCATCACTTCGAACCCGAAACTTTGAATCACTTCCTCTGACACATTCGAGGAATCTAGAATCACTGCTCGAATTGGGTCCTGTTCTGAGCTCAAGTACATCCCAACCAGCCCCTAAGTTGCCAAAGGAATTGAATTTTACCAAATCGGAATTTGCGGTCGAACGGACAACATATAATTGCGCTCCATTGGATTCAGTAGACCCAATGGCCACATTATTGCCAATATTTTGTAAGCGAACGACATCCGGACTGGGCACTGTGTTGGTTAGCCATTGTGCTTCTATGTGGAACCCGCAGAAGACCATCAGGATGCAAATAATAAATGTTTTAATAGTTTTCATAATTTTAGAAATTTTAGTTTAAAGAATATTTACTGTTTAATAATTTATTACTTTTATTTTTCGATATAACTCCGTAGTAATAATTTGTATTCAGAGTGTTATCGTTTTTAAATACAAAATAAAATTACTCGTATTATCGACCGCAAATGTGTAATCATGAGAGAACTGATCATTCCATTGTGTGAATGGGTTATTTATGCTAGCGAACGGCAATTATAGAATACGAAATTAAGGATGCTTGTATTTGAGTGCGCTGATGACAAAATTTTTGTGTATTTTGTGACTGCACTATCAACTAGTCAGAGCACAGGACACAGCAGGTGGTTTGTAAATAATTTAGAAGACCCGCCCAACGAATTTTGAAAAACCCTCAGTCTATTCAAAAACATAAAGCAACCGGCAAGGTTTGTCCATAGCCAAAAAACCTAAAAAGCAATTAATTGCCGGGGATTTTGGATAGAAGATTGATGGTCAGGTCATTTTATTCACATGACCGATTTAAAATTAACAATATGTAATACATGTGTTAATGGCTAATCTAATCTTCAGTCGAAATTGATTGGTGAGTGATTTGAATCGCCCAATGGTTGTTTTTTCATGTGTCCGTTTATCAAGGCCAGCTGACACACAATTTTTTGGCATGCAATCTGAATCTAATTACTGGCTATGCAATTTTATTCTCTAATTTCACCCTCAATCGATCGAACTCTAGAACCAATACGGGGAAATTCCTCTTGCGCCAGCAATTCTGAGGCAAGGTCATTTCGCAGAGTCTGATTATTATCGCGAACGGCAATTAAATACCGATACCATACAGAAGGGGTATAAAACTCAGACGATTGAGCAATAGATGTGAATATGTCGGTTGCAGAATTCGTTTCATCTAAATGTAGCAAGGAGACAGCATGATAAAACTGAAGCCCATCATCTACAGAATAATTCGGCACAGATATAAAAAATTGGGCCGACGCATCAAAGTCACCAGCCTCATACGCTGCAAAAGCCTTGTCGATTATCGCATCATCAACACCTGATCGTTGTAGTGGCGCATATACGTTGTCAAAGGGTTTGAGATAAGCTTGATATATTTTCTCTTGCGGAACATCTTTATTTTCCGATGTATAATTTAGATAAAAATACGTTAGACCCGATATTACGATGCCGATGCCGATTATCCACCAAATTAATGAATTGGATTTATGAGTTTCGGTTTCGCTCTCCCAAGACATCATTTTTTCGTGAAAATTTTCACGCTTGACCCCACTTGTCGCACTCTGATAGGCATCGCTCACCTCGACAATACGTCGAAATTCTTCGTCTTTCATCGCATGATCGAATTCGACCTGCTCATCAGGGGAGAGTTCTCTATTGTGATACCGATCTAATAAATACGAGACATGATTTTTCATGGCGAAGGAATTAGGTTGTGATATATTTTACTCAGTTGTCGCAAACACTTGTACTTTTTTGTGCGCACGACGTCTAAGGATTTATATTCCATGTCTTCAGCAATGGCCGAAATATCGTAGCCCTTATAAAAAAAGAGATCCAATAATTTCTGGCAACCGGAGTTGAGTTGTTTTACAGCACGCTGCATTCTCCTATCATTTTCGGACAACTCATCCATATTCGGTGGTAGTTCAACTGTGACTTCTGGCAGATCATCACCTGCCATAACCTCTCGTTGAACAGACCGAAAGCGTTTCAATAACACATTTCGGCAAATAGCATATAAATATGTTTTCATCGTCGAGTCAATCGATACTAATTTTCCACTGTCGATTTTTTCAAAAAGCACTGTCATCCCTTGTTGAAAAACTTCAAGAGCATCTTCCCGATCACAGCCATACTTGCGCGTGATCCAATTCTCAAACGCCAGTCGATGCTGCTTATAAAGCTTCTCAAATAGCGCATGTCCCTGCTCCGCATATAGCTTCTGTACATAGACTTTCGGCGACATAGATTTCTTTTTTGTACCTTGAATCAGTAGTTTATAACCCCTAAGCTAGAATTTTAATCCAGATTTTTTTATGAAGCATCCAAGCTTTTTATTTATTTGGGTTTTATGGTTGTGTTCGGTAAGTAGTTTTGCTCAATCTTATAATTACGATGCACTGAGCAATTCGACCAAATCAACGGGACTGCGACTCGACAGTTTGTATCAAATAGGACAGGCAGAAGTTGCTTATCCACTCGCCCAATCCTATCTGCAAAATCTACAACCAGACAATTATACAGATCTCGCTTATCTGCACATAAAAGCCGCATTAATGGTGATGAATGTCGAAAGTTCATTGGGTTTGCGTCATCTCGAGCAAGCCAGGCAAATCAGTATTGAACACATCGATGAAATTGATTCGACCATAGCCTTGTATGCACTTATAGAATCAAGTGTGATTCGTGGCATAGTTGATCCATATGAAGACACCACACAGCAGTGGTTCGACCGCACATTTGATCTGATCGACCAATACGAACGCCAAGACGACTACTACGCATTCCTGAAATTTCACGAAATAAAACATTTAATAAAAGATAGACTTGCTAAACGTAAAGCCTACACTTCGTTGCTTGCCAAACAAGAGGACGGCTTACCTATACCGCCATTTATATTACTCAATCTCCATGGATTTCTCGGGAGTTTGCATCTTGAAGAATCGAATTATTCGATGGGAAATCAGTATTTTGATAAGGCTTTGTCTGTGATCAATACATTCGAAGATTCTATAGGGGTACTCGATATTGCAGGAATATCAAATCGAATAGCGGAGAACCTGTTACGTCAATCTATGTGTGATCGCGCTAAGCCATTTTATAATGTCGCCCGGGTAAAAATTGAAGAATCCGGCAGCACACATACGATGTTATACGCCGACATTTTATCAAGCGAAGCACGCTGTTTGATTAGTGAAGGTCATCCCGAGCGAGCACTGCATCTGATTGACTCTGCTCTTTTCATAGCAGAAACAAATTACAAACACAATGTTAGATCCATAATTGCATTTCTCCGTATAAAAATTCAGATGATGAACGCCATCAATGAAACCTGCGATTTGGAAGTTGATGCAGCATCGACCATAGCAAGATTGGAGAGTTATAATAATGAATATGTGCCGCCATACTTTAAGCAATATTTAATCAGAGATCTCGCCTATTCATACAAGGTGCACGAAATGTACGATCGATCGTGGCCATATTTTAAGGCATATTTTGAGATGGTACCTATCCAAAACTCTGGTGATTTAGCTGACATACTCCACATGGGCAGTCTTGCTCACTTGAGTGCTGAACTGGGCTATTATAATATTTGTGATTCAATAATTCATCTGTTGGAACCCTATCTTAATTCAACGACAGTGAATGTGCGTCACCTGAATTTTTCTTTGAACCTCTTCGTTTCATACCAACTCATGCTGCAGGATCGACCTGCTGATAAATTATTGATGGCGCGTCGCGATAGCCTGATACCATTTATCCGTCAAATTTTAATTAGGAGTACCGAAAATGCTTCACAACAACATGCCAGTCATTCATGGGTAGAAGATTTTTATTATTGCAGTTCTACGTTGCTCGAATGGGATGCCCAGTCTCCATTTCTCACCGATGAACAGTATTATTTTTTCATAGAAAATATTCGGGGTGCTGAGTTGCAACTGGAACATTTTTTCAGATCAAAATGGAATAATGAATATGTGAATGCCGAGATGATTGATCTCCGATCTCGGCTAAAAAGTGAAGCCATTAATATCAGAAGTTCGCTGTCGCTCTCTAATGTGAGTAAATCAGATTCTCTTGAGATGCGCACCCTGCTGCTCGATGATTCGGTCAGAAATATTGAATCATTGATTAAGTCAGATTTCCCACCGCTTGAATCGCTATTGCCTGGTAAACATTCTATTGATGATTTACAACAAAGTTTGAAGGACGATCAGCTTCTAATCGAATACTTTTTTGGTTGCCCATATATCAGCGCATTGGTTGTTTCAAAATCAACTGTCCACCGCTTTGCCATTGAACATTCGGAATTGGTTCCTGCGTTGGATGAGTGCCTCAATACCTTGCAATCAGATGACTATGCGCTTTGCGATGAAATCAGTAAACGGCTTTATCAAATGTTGCTCCGACAGGCTTTGGATTCCATCGAACAGGATATTTCTTCACTTATTATCGTGGCTGATAAGGACTTGCACAAGTTGCCATTTGAGTTACTCTGCGATGAAAATAGAGAACTATTGGTCGAGCACATGGCCGTGACATACGAACCCTCCGTACAGCTTATGATCAATCGCTTGCCGATGACAAATAATTCAAGTCGATTGTTAGCATATGCGCCCAAATACGATGAAATATTTGATCCTTCAGCTGCAGGCTTTGCAAGTGTTGATCACATACTTACGCGTGATGAGTTTTATTTTTTGCCCGGTGCTATTGAGGAAGCCAAGCAGGTGGCTGACTTATGGAATGGCCGAGCGCTCATTGGGTCACAGGCGAGTAAGTCTGAGTTCTTACAATTGAATAATAAAGCTGGTATTTTGCATTTGGCTATGCATGCTATTTTCGATGACAAAGACTATTATAATTCTCGATTAATATTTGGACAAGGAGCGTCGCAGGAATTGAGACTAGCGGAGATAGGTCAATTAAATCTGGATACTGATTTAGTGACTTTGAGTGCTTGCAACACAGGAAATGGGCCTGCATTTAGAGGCAAAGGAACCAAGTCTCTAGCCGGAGGATTTTTGACAGCAGGAGCTCGTTCTGTAATGCTGTCTTTGTGGCGAGCACCAGATGAGTCTACTTCAAAAATAATGTCTGAGTTCTATAAAAATATGCTGACCGGCTTGTCTAAGGATAAAGCACTTCAACAGGCAAAAAAAACATGGCTCAGTCAAGTCGAGCACCCGCGACAAGCTCATCCCATGTATTGGGCCGGATTCCAAGTCTATGGCGATACTTCTCCTTTAAAGCCGGCACAAAATCGGATGTGGTGGGTGATCTTCGGGGTTTTAGTCTCAGTGGGCATAGTTCTTTTACTACGAAAACAAAGAAGCATGTCAAAATAAAATGAGTCTTCTCAGACATAAATTGGGGCCTCCGCATCTATGAATTTTTTTTGCATATCTCGTCAAACGACATGTAAGGATTGGTAAAAAATAATTTTCTGAAAAAAAATTGGTGCAATCGGTTATATCTGTTAAATGAATGGTACAAAGAGGTAAATCAAATGAAAATATCATGACAAGTTCAAGCCATTTAAAAAAATTAGAACCGAAAACAACCCTGCAGATCGCAACTTTGAAAGCCGGTCTTCAAGACCAGTTGAATCCGAATAGTGAAGCAATAATTCAGTCTAGTATTCAATCTCTCGCTAATCGCATGGATGCTATTATAGCATCGATAAATCACAATCTTGAGTCGTCACATAATCAATTCGATAAAATCGCTATCCCAGTCTCGGGAGGAGCTAATTTAGTGCCGAGTAATGAAATAATTTATATGCGTGCTGACAGTAATTATACTGAAATATATATGACAGACGGTTCGAAAAAATTAATCTCGCGCACATTAAAATCCATGAGTGCTAATCTACCTCCATACTTTTTTCGTGCGCACAAGTCGTACGTTGTTAATTTAAATTTTGTATCTGGATTTAGAAACGGTCAGCAAAGCATACTTTCGTTGGATAACGGTGATCCCGTGCCTGTCTCGCGGACACGAAAGCTAGCTTTGAAACAACAGTTGGGTATTGTGGACTGAGATCAATGTATTCGCTTGCATCATATCCTGCACAATACTGCCAGCTTAATATTGTAATTCTATAACTGACAGACATCAAATATTAATAGACGACTCTAAAGTATCTCCAAGGTAACGGGATGTAAATTTTGGTAGTTATCAAACCATTAAATTAATTCAGATATAATGTCGCTTCTGATGTTGTTGAATATATTATCTGATCTTAAATCTGACCGAAAGCGTATGATTAAAATCGCTAGGGTAAAATTCAATTGAAATTGGGAGCATTATTGTTTCAGGTGTTTTTTCTTACCTTTAAAGAAAATGACACACTGATATGAAGATATTTTATTTCTTTTCTCTTATTTCTTTCGCTATTTACCTGCTGCCTATCGACATACGCCATGATGACACACATCCTCTTCAGACTAATGCTGAAATACCTGCACAAGCAAATTCCAATATTCCGGAGGAGTATAATGAATCAGATACACCGAATTTGCAAATTTCAAAGTTTATTCGTAGTTGCATATTGGATAATGGTGACGGGAGTTTTACCATTGACTATAGAATAATACTCGAAAACATCAGTGATGAGGTGTTTAGCGATAGCTTAATTTTAAATGATGACTTAGCTGCTGCTTTTGAGGGAGTTGACAGTTTACTGGTTACAGACTTACACGGTGGAAATCTCAATATAGATAGGAGTTTTGATGGTATTAACAATACGAATATACTTCTAGGGATAAATACATTTGGAAGCCGTGCAAAATTTCTTTACATGGAAATAATCGTTTGGCCCGGCGATGCTATTGATAGGCCCTTTACTAATGTAGTGATTGGTTCCGTGCGAGATTCACTTGGGAATATGACAGTATTAGGTTCTGATGCTTCCACAATATCTTTGAATAAAATTGCTTTATCTTCTATTAAATACCTAACGCAGAGACCACAAGATAATCAAGATGGAAGTTGGACATTATCATATACAATAGAAATTGCCAATTGTGGAAGTAGTGATATTGATAGTATTCAATTTCAAGATGAACTTGTAAAAGTATTTTCTGAGGCTGATTCTTTCTTTGTAGTTGGAGTTCCACAATCTGGAGATTTAAATGTTAATCCAGGTTTTAATGGGAGGGATGATCTGAATCTACTACCAGGATATGAGACATTGCAACCTGGCGACAATGGTGCTGTCACTTTCTCGATCACAGTTTTTCCCGGAGACTCATCGATTAGGACGTATAAAAATATCTCAATCGCAACAGGAGTATTAGATTCAATCAGGCCGGTTGCTGATACGATTTGTTCTGCATCTGTGACGATTACCAATCCATTTTCCTATAGCAATATTATAGGTGATGTCTTGGATTGTAATGGTGAACCGATTTGTGATTTTGATGTATTCGCATTTAATCGAGTTGATAGCACAAATCGACAAGAAAGCGCTGATAAAAAGAAAGATGGCTTTTATATGCTTCCACTTCCAAAGGGTCAGAATTGGAGTATTTCGATTGAACTAGATGACGAGGTCTTAAATGGTGTGACGATGCAAGATTATTCAATATTGCTTCGTCACGTCTTGGGTCTCGAAGAAATAACAAATCCTTACAAATTAGTTGCAGCGGATATAAACGGCGATCGACAAATAGATATTCGTGATGCGCTAGAATTACGAAAACTCATTTTGGGCATAAATTCGGAATTGACCAATCAGTCCTCATGGCGATTTTTCGATCCGGATTATAATTTTTCCGGTATTAGTGCCTTTTCCCTACCTGACGATGTGTATTCGGCAAATGCCATTAATATCGAACCTGTCCAGCAGGATATTCATATGACGAATTTTATTGGTGTGAAAATTGGAGATTTGGATGGTGATGTGGTGGGGTGTTTGTAATAATTAAGATCTACTTGTTGTAAAAACAGGAAGTCGCTATATTGAAATTAAATCTTCAGCTTGGATCATGTTTGTTGATATTAAATATATTACTAGTCACGCCACACGCTCCACATCATCCGCAAATCTTGGATCTTCTAAGTAATTAATCTTCCAAATGCCACTCACTTCAATACTATAGAAACCAAATTCTTCTACCACTTTGCCTCTGATATGATAAATACCGCGTCCACGAAATGGATATCGAGCAGCGACAGGAGGAAAATGTACGGTGTCAATAAAATGGCCGGCCTGATCCAAAAATGTTCCAAAATACATCCGCTTTCTATTAGACGTGCTAGTGTGTTTGACCGTAACTAAATAGCCGATCATATCTATCGTCTTATTGAGATGCATGTTCATCGAAACGGTAGGGATGTATTTTCGAGATACTTCCGGTATTAATTCAAACGGATCACAGAGCGGAAATCCTAATAGTTCTAATTGGTCGTAGGCGTCTTCGAGCAGAGAATACTTAAACTCAGGAAGATTAAATTTTTTAGGGCGCACATAAAATAGTTCGGGCTGCTTAATTTTTTTATCAGTCTTTGCTAAAAAGAAATGGGCATGCCAGAGCAGATCGTGTTTTGATTTTCCGGTAAATCGAAATGCACCGATACGTATTAATATAGTTACTTGCTCGAGCGATATTCCAGTCCGATGAATGAGGTCGTGTAGATCTGCAAATATACCATCTTGATTCCGTGTCGTCAGTATACGTGAAATGCTTTTTACTTCAAGAGCCTTCAAAATTCCTAAACCTAAATAAATCGTTTTTCCAGTTATATAATGGACGTCAAGACTGTTATTTACGCATGGAGCTTCTATCGTGGCGCCGAGCATACGCGCTTCATGAATATACATATCTACGCGATAAAATCCGCCACCATTATTCATCACAGCAACCATATATTCAAGTGGGAAATACGTTTTTAAATATAAACTTTGATAACTTTCTACGGCGTACGATGCGGAGTGGCCTTTGGAGAATGCATATCCAGCAAAACTTTCGATTTGTCGCCAAATTTCTTTTACAACTTCAACCGGATATCCTTTTAATGCGCAATTTTCAATAAATTTATTCTGGACTTTTTCGAATTCTTTTCGAGAACGATACTTTCCACTCATGCCACGACGCAATACATCGGCTTCACCTAAACTCAAGCCTGCAAAATAATGTGCCACTTTAATCACATCTTCTTGATAAACCATGACACCATAAGTTTCGGGCATGATTTCAAGAAGAATAGGGTGGGCGCGTTCCATAACACGTTGTGGGTTTTTATGACGTAATATATATTCACGCATCATACCAGACTTCGCTACACCGGGGCGAATAATTGAACTTGCTGCAACCAACCCAAGATAATTATCAACCTCCAATTTTTTTAGAAGCATACGCATAGCCGGTGACTCCACGTAGAAACAGCCCATACATAATCCTTGACTCACCTGCTTGGCTATATTAGTGTCTCGTTTAAACCTTGGAATATCGTGTATGTCGATATACCCAATATCAGGTTGATTATATGCAACGATTTCCATGGCTTCTTTGATTTTGGCAAGTCCGCGCTGACCAAGAATGTCAAATTTGTAAAGACCCACATCTTCTGCAATGATCATATCAAACTGCACGGTAGGAAATCCTTTTGGAGGAATATTGGTAGCACTGAAATACGTAATAGGTTTTTCACTTATCAAAATACCCCCAGCGTGTATGCTTAAATGGTTAGGCTTACCTTGTAAATATCCCGCGTACTTTAAAACGAGTTTTTTAATGTGATCAGCTTGGCTAGCATTGAACGAGGTGCCAATCATATGATCAATTTCTGACTTAGGCAACCCAAATACCTTTCCGGTCTCACGTAAGGCACCTTTATATTGAAAGGTGTTGTATGTAGCTAGTAAAGACGTGTTTGGAAATCGTTCAAAAATATATCGCGTAATATCTTCCCGATCCCGCCAAGAAAAATCAATATCAAAGTCGGGCGGATTTTTTCTAAATAAATTAATAAACCGTTCGAAATATAAATCCAAATCAATTGGGTCGACGTCCGTTATGCCCATTAAATATGCAACAATACTATTTGCTCCACTCCCTCGACCGACATAGAAGTATCCACGCGACCGGGCATAGTTTACGATATCCCAATTGATTAAGAAATAGGAAAGAAAATTCATATCGCGAATAAGCTTGAGCTCTTTATATATGCGATCAATGATTTCGTCTGAAATATCATCGCCATATCGATAATTTACGCCTTCCCAACAAAGTTTTCTCACCAGATCATAGTCTTCTTTTGGTGTATCTGTGTAGGTGTACTGGTTTTGAGATCGGCGATCTTCTGAAAAATCAAAGTAAATATGACAGCGCGCTAGAAGTTTCTCTGTGTTTGGTAATAAAAATGGATATTGATTGGTTGCATTGACGACTTCCGCTATCGGATATATTTTTTGGCCTGGATTTCCTTCTTCTGTTTTTGGAAGTTTACTTAAAAGTGTATTGTTATCAATCGCACGAAGAATGCGGTGAAGATTAAAATCTTTTTTATTGCGAAACGTAACAGTTTGAAGTAATACGAGTTTTTCACTATGATCTATTAAACCGTTGTAAGAAAGATGCCGGATATCAGAAAGCCGAATACCGATAAACTCATATGGTTTTAATTGCTTTGGATCAATATTCTTATGGTAAGGATAAATGACAAGGACATGGTGAAAGTGTGGTGCGCGATCAGGAATTGTTGTACCTGTGTGTAGATGCTCAGATAAGTATGAATTTATTTCATGAAAGCCTTCATTGTTTTTCGCTAGTGCTACAAATAATTGTCGCGCCCCATTCCTAAAATCTACCCCAACGACGGGCCGAATCCCATATTTTTTAGAAATACGGATAAAATTCAAACAGGCCGAGGTATTGTTAATATCTGTCAGTGCAATATGCTCCACACCTTGCGATTGCGCAAGAGCCAAAAGCTCCTCTTCTGACATTATGCCGTAGCGGAGACTGAAATATGTGTGGCAGTTTAGGTGCATGTTGTTTGGCGATAGGGGTTATCTGGCGTAAATGGAAATTGCCCAATACACCCTGTGTTATTTTTTTATGATATGTGAGAAGAACTATGCTAAACCCCAAACTGCCGTAAGTGATGATCAAGATGCTTGTAAAATAATGTATTCCACTCGTCCTTCGTCAATGCACCAAAAGAAAGTGACTCTTTGCCATCAAAATATTGCGCACCCAGCTCTTGAACTTTATTGATATTACCAATTAAAAGTTCTTTTTCAGTGTCAAATTCACGTTGGTCGGTGATGACAAACTCGGGTGCTGTACGCGAATTTTGCTTATAAGGTTTCGGTCCAACAACTACAGATTTTGCAAATAATTTCGCTAAAGTTCTAAAAACAATATTCGGCCTTGGATATTTGTCCGTCAACGCCATATCATATGCAACACAACAATGCGCAAGCATTTGCCCAACGTTCATGGTGCCCCATTGCGCTTGAGATTCGGGCGTAAGGTTGTTGATACGGGAAATCATATCGTTGGTATCGGCCTTGTCGAATACATTTTTCATAATTATTATTTTTGGTTTTTTTTAAAGGTGGTTATTTGTTATCATTTTTCTTTTCGTCTTCATCAGATTTTTGGCGCCGCTTACGGGCAGGGCTTTCTCCCATGCCAAATAATGTCAAATCTTCATAGATGACGTAATCAAATTCCGGATAAATTGTGGGCCCTATCGGCTTGAGTAAAGTAGAGTCGACAGCCTTAGGCGATCGAATTCCGGAAGAAATAGGATACGCATTAAAATTCTTCGCATTAAATGGTTTTAGCAAAGACGTAATATCAGAAACATCAGCGTTAGAATCAATCCATATACTTTCTTCTTCACCCTTTAACACGACCGGAGATCGGTGGTGACCCACGCGTTGAAGTAAATCATTGGCCGTAGTCGTGATAATCGAAAACGAGCGACATACTTCACCGGTTTCTTTATTTGTCCATTCATCCCATATACCGGCCAGACTGAATCGACCCTTTCTATCATTAGGATAAATCAAAAAAGGCTCATTCAATCGTTTCTCTTTCGACCCCTCAATAAATGCATCAGCTATCACTAGACAACGCTGCGACCGTATAGGCCTACGAAATGAAGGTTTCTGCAATATCCCTTTCGCACCTGTATAATCGGGATTATTTTCTTTATTAAAATTTCCCTCACTCCGCGCATTAAATAAATACATCTTCTTCTTTGCCCAATGTGGTGTCATGCCAAATTGGAACAATTGGAGCTGCTTCGGCTCTTTATTGGTGATCACGGGCGCATATTGCCCCACAGAAACATTGACGTTGGCCGTAAAATGGTCGAGCATATTAGCTGTCACATTGTACCGCTTCTCAATTTCCTGGATCGTCTTTATGGTTACATATCTTCCACACATAGTCAATGTTGTTGGCTTTTAGCAATTGGCTATTGGCAAATCAAGTATTTTGAATTTTTTGAATCAGTTTATATATCATCTTTCTTAAAGATATTATTTTTTCTATATAGGTATCGGCGATGTCTAATTCAATTATTTCCAAATCACTCAATAAAAGAATTAAGTATTCAGTCTCAGCTGCTGATCCGGCTGCGATATAAAGAAATCTAGAAAACTCTTTTTCAGATTTACGAGCACTACCTTCAACTATGTTTAAAGCTATTGAGGTTGAGGCGCGTCTTATCTGACTCGTAAGTCCAAATTTCTCTCTGTCCGGAAAATCCTTAGATAATGAATAAATATCTAGCGTTATATCATGTGCAATTTTCCAAATATTAAATTTTTTATAGTCTCTCATATGCTCTAATTTAAATTATTTAAGCCAAAAGCCAAAAGCCAAAAGCCAAAAGCCAAAAGCCAAAAGCTAAGATCGGCGATTTGCAAGTAAGGGCGGAGGTTCTCCCGTAAACGGATTCCACCTACTGATCGTCCGTGCACCCATAGTTGATAATCGATACACTTTCCGATCGCCATATCGGTCACGAATATTATCCATGGCTTGATAAAGCGATATCATTTTTTCTGTATCATCAAATAAATCAATTTGGTAATTGCCATGAACGAGGCCGCCTAGCCGAACACCAATCAGCCGAACACGGAGTCGGCGATTGTACAGTTTTTCAAATAATGATAGACATAATGGCATTATTTTATGATCGGCGGATGTATAGGGTATTCTGTGTTGAGTACTTTTGGTTTGAAAGTCAGCATACCGAATTTTAATGGTGACATGACAACATAATTTTTGGCCGCGACGCAATTGAAACGCTAAATTTTCTGCCATAGCCGATATGAGTGTTCTGAGCTTTTCTACATCGATTGTATCCTTGTCAAATGTACGTTCAGTAGAGATGGATTTTCGTTCATGAAAAGGTTTGACGAGGCTGTTGTCAATTCCATTGGCTTTATTCCATATGGTGATACCGTTTTGACCAAAGGCTTTTTCCATTAATTCCACTGGCATCTCTTGAATAGTCTGAATTTTTTTAACGCCGAGTTGACAAAGAGACTGGAATGTTTTTTGACCAACCATCGGGATTTTTCGAACAGACAAAGGGGCCAAAAATGGTTTTTCAGTTCCGTAATCTATTTTTAGTTGATTATTGGGCTTCGCTTCACCGGTAGCTACTTTGGAAACAGTTTTATTTGATGATAACCCAAACGAAATAGGTAGGCCGGTCTCTTTGATTATTTTATGACGAAGCTCTGTTGCGTATTGTAGACAGCCAAAATACTTATCCATACCAGACATATCGATATAAAATTCGTCAATAGAGCTTTTTTCAAAAAGCGGTGACCGTTCCTGAATAATGTCCGTCACCATATGTGAATACTTCGTGTACGTGCTACTATTTCCGCGAATAATAATAGCATCAGGGCAGAGTTGTCGCGCAAGTTTCATAGGCATAGCCGAATGAACACCGTATGTCCTGGCCTCATAACTGCAAGACGCCACAACTCCGCGGTCGCTGGTTCCACCAATTAAAACAGGCTTACCTACAAGTCGACTATCATCCAGTCGCTCGCAAGAGACGAAAAATGTATCCAAATCAATATGTACAATTGCTTTTTTGATATTATCTATAAATTTTAATCAGTTTTATTGCTAAGATATTTTATATCCTTATTTAGAGTACGAATACATTCTTCTGAAGATTTAATCTGAGTATAAAAAATTATCATATGATATATTAAATAATATTATAAAAAACCTCAAACCTCAAACCTCAAACCTCAAACTTTAAACCTTGAACCATGAACCCTTGAACCATGAACCTTAAACCTCGACCCTTAAACTTTAGACCTCGACCCTTAAACTTTAGAACTTGAACCTCAAACCTCAACCCTCAACCCTTGAACCTTAAACCATGAACCCTTGAACCTTGAACCCTTGAACCTCAAACCTTCAGCCTCAGCCTCAATCTCAAACTTTAAACTTTGAACCATGAACCTCAAACTTTGAACCTCAAACTTTAAACCTTGAACCTCAACCCTTAGACCTTGAACTTTAGACCTCGAACTTTAGACCTTGACCCCTTGACCCCTTTAACCTCAACCCTTCAGCCTTAGCCTCAGCCTTAGCCTCAACCTTAGACCTCAAACCTTAGACCTCAAACCTTGAACCATGAACCTCAAACCTTAAACTTTAGACCTTAAACTTTGAACCTTGAACCATGAACCTCAACCCTCAACCCTTAGACCTTAAACTTTAAACCTTAAACCTTAAACTTTGAACCTTAAACCTCAACCCACCTCCACCTCGCTATACCCCTGCCCATTTTTCTTCAGTTTTATTTGCACATGTATACGCTCTTTTAATGCTTCGACATGAGAAATAACTCCAACAGTTTTTTGACTTTCAGATTGCAGACGCTCCAATGTGTCCATTGCCATATCAAGTGTCTCCTGATCAAGTGTGCCAAACCCTTCATCAATAAATAGACTATCTAAAGGCACATTTTTAGATGCCATGTCAGATAGACTCAGGGCAAGAGCCAAACTGAGCAAGAATGTCTCGCCACCAGATAAAGTGGTCACCGCCCGCATGGTATTTCCTTGATAAGCATCTACAATTTGAAGTACGTCATCACCATCTGGCTTGGCAAGTAAATAGCGGTCAGATAAGTTTTGTAACCGCTGGTTAGCCAAAGCTAAGAGATGTTGGAGGGTCAATCCTTGTGCAAAATTGGAAAATGTATTGCCAGTCGAGTCACCAATAAGACTATCCAAAAGTGCCCATTTTTCTAACCGAACTGTAAGTTTATCAATAGTCGCTTGCTGGGTTTTTCTATTAGTAATTAATTCATCATCGTGTTTTAGTGCATTTTTATTGGCGCCATGGGTTGAAACAATAGATTCACGCTTAAACTCATTTTTCTTAATATTTTTTTCTACATCAATGATCGGTAGGGTGGGCTGGCTATCAAGTGCTGAATTTTTCTTTTTAGCGGAATGAAGATTCTTTAATTCTGTTTCAACTGCCGTATGAGAAGTAGTCAGTTCATCATACGTATGTTGTAATTTTTGACGCTCATTATCCTCAAGGAGCACAGAATTTATATCTTCAACTGATTTAAAGCCATTTTTTTGTAGATGTGGAGTTAATTTGGTAGCCAACGTTTGTACGTCATTTTGAGCCTTGTCTAAACTTGATGATTCTATTTCAATTGCTTTAGTAGTGCCCTGTTTGCGTGTCGTGTATTGATTAAATTGATCTTGCAAAGCATTGCATTTTGCCGAGACGTCTTTTACGGAGGATTTTTCTTTTCTAGTTTTAGCAAGCAATTGGTATTCTGCAGTAATATTTTTTAAATTGGTAAATTCTTTAGTTAGTTCTTGGTTAATGTTAAGCTGCTGAAGCGCCTCGATTCCTTTTTCTAAATTTCCAATAGTATGCTCTAATGCATCGAGATGCGTACCAATCTTCTCAGCAGTTTTGTATTTGTCATCCGAAATTTTATCCTCCACATCTTTCAGTTTGATCGATGCTTGTTTATGCTGCTGTGTAGCTTCTATCAGTTGTTCCTTTGAAAGCTTTTCAGAAGTCGAGATGCTAGTAATGGTATTTGTAAGTTTCTTTTCGGCAGTCGTCTCTTGATCAATCAATTTTTGATTTTTGGCTATTTCATCATCGATAACATCACCGCCATGATCTGGAAGATGCGTAGTATACGGATGTGATACAGATCCGCAAAGTGGACAGGGTTCTCCATCTTGGAGGGTTGGTCGTAACTTCTCAAGACTAGCTATCTTGAGCGCATCTTCTTTGCGTTTATTTAATGAGGCATTATTTTCCTGATAAGCGCGAAGTAAAGCCTGACTTTTTTCAAGAAGTGGTTTATTTTTTTCTAGATCAGTGGCCAATTGTTTCAGCTTATTTTCTGCATCTTCTATTTTCTTCGATGCGTCATGAACATGATCTCGGGCGTGCGCATACTCTTTTAATAAGGCAAGATTGGATCTGTCAGCTCTTAATTTTTCTTTTAAAGTATCTATGTTTGACGATTCGTCAATTTGTGCAGAAGTAATAGATGCTTTTAGTGCAGTCGAAGATTGATCAAGTAAGTCGAGGGCGTCATGTGGATCGGTTTTATTCGTAAGTGATAAAGTGCTAGCTTTAATTTTATCCGTGATGCGTTGACGTTGATCTATTCCTTTTGAAGATATATGTGCCAGATCGGCATCTAATTTATTAACTTCTTTTTCAAAAGAAGTCATGACGACACGAAAATTACTAGACGAGACCTCTTCAGATGTCAGCGAACTCATGTCATCTAATACCTTGGCCAATGCTTGACTAATCTCTTTAAGTTCTTTTTGATGTTTCGCTAAATGATTCCTGTGAGTTTGAGCATTTTCTTTAGCATTAACATATAAACTGACATCACCTCTAAGAGGGTTTATTTTATCGTGTAATTGAAGGCGCTTTAGTTGAGGAGTAAATGCATTAATATCTGCTATAATTGATGTGCGTAACTTATCTTTTTGAACAATGCCTTCATCAATTTCTTGCAATGTCTTTTTTATATGCAAAATGTCAGCCAGCCGTTTAATTTCTAAGTCTAAAACGCTTTTTTGTTCTTCAGCTGATGCAATATCTTGGATGATCTGTGAACGAGCTTCTTCCGTGAGAACCTTCGTGTTTTCAAGTATATTTTGTTTAGCCGTAATTTCTAACTTGGCTTCTTTGTGCTTTTGAAAGGCGGCTTGCCCAATGGTGCGATAAATAGAAGCTCCGGTTATATTTTCAAGTAATTGTCCACGTTCGTTTTTAGTCGCTTGCAAAAATTTAGAAAAATCACCTTGCGCAAGAATAATTGATTTTACAAATTGATCATAATTGAGACCAATAATCGATTCATTTTTAGACGGAACTTCAGTTTTCTTATCAGTGATAATACTACCGGATTGCTCGTCCATAATTTCCATATGGTAATCACGGAGATTGCCTGTTCGAGCGGTAGATATTTCCCATTTAGAGGTATAGTGATGATTGTGAATTTTATATTCAATATTGGCAGCGGCATTTGTAGTATGGTGAGTCATGATCGCTCCCATATCCGTAATACTATTCTTTGATAGAGATCCTTTAAACCGGGGTACCCGATTGAATAGCGCTAATGTAATAACATCAAGGAGTGTTGATTTGCCAGAACCTGTCGGGCCAATGATAGCGAACAACCCTGCTGATGCTAAAGGCTCTGCACTGAAATCGACTTCTTGTGGCCCTTTCAGGTTGTTGATATTTTCAAAACTGATCTTTACGATTTTCATGCGCGTTCAGCTTGTTGTGCTAGTTCATATAACTCGCGAAACGCATCGACTAGATCGGCGTGGGTTTCTTCACTCAATTCTTCAGCCTCTAACCGTTTAGCAAAAACTTCCGGTGGAGATAAATCAGCTATGTGCTCATTTGCATTAAATAAATCAGCTGTATCAGTTTGGCCAGTTTGAAACTCAACTTTACTCAATAAAATATGAAACCCTTTTTCATGCTGCTCATATTCAAATTTTAGATTTTCGACCTCTCTGATAATAGCTGAACTATATTCAGGCTCTATAATTTCCAATTCAATAAATGATGCTAGCGTATATTCAGACGTATATGCAGATAATTTTTCTTTTACAGTTTCTAAATTTCCCGTCAATTTTTTTAATTCCCGATGCTTAGGTACAGCGAAAACTTCCGGCTTCTGAATTTTACCATTTTTCATTTCAAGTAAAATGATGCTTTTGTCATCATTTTTTTCTGAAAAACTGAGAGGTACGGGCGATCCAGAATAGCGAATGAATGGGTTGCTTCCAAGCACTTGTGGTTTGTGAATATGTCCCAGAGCCACATAGTCGAAAGTATCAGGAAAATAGCTGGTATCAACGGCAGCCATATTGCCTACATGAATATCACGTTCACTTTCACTTCGATCAGCTCCCACAGCCGTTAAATGCCCCATGGCTATGACTGGAGTGTCTGGATATTTCTTCTCGCAGATATCAGCAAGCTTTTTATAGTGAAGTTTTATACCTCCACGTATAGCTTCAGTACGGTTTTTATATTGCTCATCTGTTGCCTTACTGCGTAAATCCCAATCGCGTAGATACGGTACAGCTGCTACAACTAATGCTAAATCACCATGCTTATCATGCACTTCAATCAATTCATCTTCGATACGATCTGTTGCGCCTCCGATGACCGTGATATTTAATGTGTCTAGTAATTCCTTTGGGGCATTTAAAAATCCAACAGAGTCATGGTTTCCACCTGTAATGATAATTTTAAAGCCGGTACCTGACAACTGTGTCAAAAATCGATAGTACATGCGGCGATCTTCAGCAGAAGGATTGGCCAAGTCAAATACATCTCCAGAAACTAATAATACATCAACCGACTCAGTTTGGATTAACTCAAGTAACCAATCAAAAAATAGTGCAAACTGATCCTGCAAAGGTTGTTTATGCAACGATTTTCCAATATGCCAATCTGCTGTGTGAAGTATTTTCATGTATTATTGTTGAAACTATTTTAGATAGTAATTTTATTTTATCGAGAACAGAGAGTGATGTCGGCAAACTTGCAACCGACAATTAATTTTATTCCTGCAACTCTCCGCTAAAATCATTTAATTTTTCACTAAGTCCCAACATCATATCTTTTAATTCGGCAAACTTTCCCATTTCGCCTTCTTTCGGTAAATCAAAACTGATATATCCTCGCGCTTCCCATATTTCTGCAATCTCTTGAGGCTTTAACTGATACGGTTTATAAATAGGATTGTCAGAGTGAAGTATAATAGTGTCTTGATCAATTTTATTAACCAAGCGCTTATAGACGACACCTTCATCCCGCGTGACAACGATATAGCATTTGTTGTTCTTTACCGTGTACCAATCCTCAACATAGGAAGCGATGATATAACTGCCAGGCTGAATGGGTAACATACTATCGCCTGAAATTTGAAATAATCGACTCGTTTGGTCCGGATAAAACTCATCCAGCGGCAACGAAAACTGGGGCAGGGAACCCACATATTCTGGGTCTGCAAAACTTGCCGCATATCCAGCTTCCGCACGAACAGGCACCACGCTGATCCGTTCTTGCTCATCAGGTGTCACCACAATCGGTAGCACACGGAGAGCTTTACCCGTCAAGTCAACCACCTTGTCAACGCCCCGCTGTAAATCCATGTCGATCAACGCATCAATCGACATTTGAAAGAGCGCTGAAAGCCGCTGAATCGTTGTAATTTTAGGTTCTGCACGACCTTCCTCATATGCGCCAACGAGTGATCGTTTTAACCCGATCTTCTCCGCTAATGCAGCCTGTGTATAGCCTTTGAGTTTACGGAGATACTTGATATTACTGTTGATATAACTCATAGGGACAAATATATGCTAAAATAATTAGCATGACAATATAATTAGTAATTTTAGTCAAAAAAAGAAAATCTGACATCCTATTACTAAATAGCGCACATTACGCGCGTACGCGCGAGTGGCCTGCTGAATATTGGTCTGGCGACTTAAGTCGCCAGACCAATATTCAGCAGGCCACGATTTTCGCAATCAAATCATCGATCTACATCTTCACGCGCACCCGCGCGCGAGGTGCCTGCAAAATTCTCGCCTGACACCTAAAGTGTCAGACGAGAATTCTGCAGGCACTCCAACTCCAACCCCAACCCCCCCACCTGAATCCTATTTCATATCTTTACACCGGTTTCCAGTAGGGGTGCCAGAACGAGTCAATGTGCGAAAGTGCCATCGATAACTTCAGGCTGAGATTATACCCTTTGTTATGCCATCATAACAGGAACCTGCCCGGGTAATGCCGGGAAGGGAAAATGATGTTTCATCATTTGTATTATTTAGAGTCAATTACGGAATGTGCCCTTTTTGGTTTGGTCACTTTTCGGAGGCGATTCAATATTTTATCACGTGCTCAAGTAGCACATAAACATGCATGTATGAAAATCGTACTATGGATACTCGTGGTATTAATTTGCGCATCTAGCCAAACTATTTTTGCGCAACATCAAATTAATGGTCAAATCGTCGACGGCGAAAATCTACCCGTCATCGGAGAAGTCATTCAGCTATTACCGACAGACAAACAAACCGTAACCGATGACCAAGGCGAATTTACATTTAGTAACATTTCGACTGGAGAATATTCAATTTCTATCGATACCGAATGGTGGCAAGTAAATAAAAAGATCACCGTTAATAATTCTATAGATAATTTAATTATTCGCTCTAAATTAATTCTTCCGGTAGAAGAAATTATTATAAAATCAGTGCGGTTTAATCAAGAAAAAAATCCGTCGCAAACAACGTTCTCCAAATCTGAAATCGTAAATGAAACTGGAGCTGCAGATTTGCCGTATGTCTTACAATCCACACCATCACTGGTTGTGACGTCAGACGCAGGTGCAGGCGTGGGATACACAAGTATGCGTATACGGGGCACCGATCAGACACGTATCAACGTAACTATAAATGGGATACCGCTCAATGATGCCGAATCTCAAAATGTATTTTTTGTAGACTTACCCGATTTGGCATCCAGCGCAAATAGCATACAAATACAACGAGGCGTTGGTACATCAAGCCACGGCGCAGCATCATTTGGAGCATCTGTAAATGTCAACACACACGAATTTTCAAAAGATGCAAATGTCACATTAACTGGACTCATCGGATCATTTAATACACAAAAAGCAAGCGTGCAATTTAATACCGGAAAAATATCAAATGGATTTTATTTAAGCGGTCGTCTATCACAAATTACATCTGACGGGTATATAGATCGCGCCACCTCTGATCTGAAAAGTTTTGCACTGTCACCGACTTACATATTTAATAATTCGTCTTTGCGATATGATTTATTATATGGTAAAGAGCGTACTTACCAATCCTGGTATGGTGTAACGCAAGATGTGTTGGAGACTGACCGTACATTTAATGAAGCCGGTACGGAGCGGGCCTTTGCACCGCATCCAGATCAAGTCGATGACTATCAACAAGTACATCATCAATTACATTTTAACTCTGCATTATCAGACCGAGTGAGCTTAGGTGTGTCCGCACATTATACTCCTGGGAATGGGTTTTTTGAAGAATATAAAGCTGACCAGTCGCGATTGGATTATGGGTTTCCGGCATTGCTCGTTGGAACTGATACCATCATAGAAACGGATTTAATCAGACGTCGGTGGCTCGATAACCATTTTTATGGCGTCGTAGGTTCGATGGAATTAAATACAAAAAATAATAATACTTGGATCGTTGGCGGTGGATGGAATCACTATCAAGGAAGACATTTCGGTGAAGTCGTTTGGGCAGAATTTGCGCAAGACGTTCATGTTGAAAATAAATATTATGATAACGAAGCAGATAAGTACGACGGAAATATTTACGTAAAATATAACCACCAATTCTCGGATAAATTTTCATCATATGTCGATTTGCAATATCGCAATATCGTCTACAAATTTAATGGCCCAGATCAAAACAGAGAGTTTATCGACCAAACGGACAATCTCAATTTCTTCAATCCAAAATTAGGATTAGCACTGCAATTAAATAATAATACAAACATCTTTTTTCAAACTGGAATCGCTCAAAAAGAACCTAATCGCGATGACTATACAGAGTCAAGTCCACTGTCCAGACCCCGACACGAATGGCTGTGGGATACAGAATTAGGAGCTGCTTTTACATATGAAAAATTCACATTCAAACCCAATTTTTATTACATGAAATATCGAGATCAATTAGCACTCAACGGCGCTATCAATGATGTCGGCGCCGCCACACGAGTCAATGTCGACGATAGTTACCGGCTTGGCATAGAACTCGATCTGGCTTGGCGAGCCTCTCCTAAATTAACAATATCGGGTAATGCTACATTTAGTAAAAATGAGGTTGTTCAGTTTGATCAATTCGTGGATAATTATGATGCAGATTTTAATTACATCGATCAGCAACTGATTCAGCTAAACAATACACCACTAACATTTTCCCCCAACTCAATTGGATTCGCAAGAGTTGATTATAAATTATTCGCCGGTGATGTTTTTGATCTCAATATATTCGCCAATGCAAAACATGTAGGAGAACAATACGTGGATCTAAGTGGTGATGAAAATAATATTCTCGATTCTTATCAGACCATTGATGCAGGCATCCAGTTGGATTTAAAAGGCATAGTCGGCAAACATTTAAGTCTGCGACTTAATGCAAATAATATCACCGAGGAGTTTTATTCCGCCAACGGTTGGTCGTATAAATATATATTGGATGGTGAAGTCACGTATTTGCGTGGTTTTTATCCGCAAGCACTACGACATTGCAATCTGCAAGCAACTATAAAATTTTAATCACTACCCTTAAAGCGCACTACGCAAAGTGTATAGCGTCCATTAAAATCCGTACACAATATTTATACGAGGAATAAACGCAGAGTTCCGAAACTGGTTTGGATCGTTGTCATCATACAAGACGTCATAATATAATTCGAGTCGAACACCGGCTCGTCCACCAAATCGTTGTGTATACCCACCGCCGACTAACCATGAGTTCTGTTCGCTTCGAACTTCAGTGCGCCTACTATTGACGATTTGCGTCCGCTTGAAATTATACCGTGCAAACTCAGTACCTAAATTGAGTTCATCGGTGATATAATAAAGTGCCCAAACTTTTGGTCCGATAACAGAAAACCGATCTCGAAAATCATTATTGCCGCGAAACGAAACGTAATAGTATTCTAAGCCAATCCCTGACCAAAATCTTTCGGTAATTTTATAACCAACTTGAGGCGTCAAACTGATATTCCAACCATTGGTATATCCGATACCCACACCACCTCCAAACACAATACGCTCGGTCCATTTGGCATCTTCAGATGTTTTCGTCTTTGTATTTGGTTTTCTCACACGTATTTGTGCATCCATACTGCCCGTAGCCAGCGCGAGGATGAAGAAGAATATGATTTTTTTCAACATTTTCAATACTTTTAACCTTGTTATTCTAGTCAATTGCCAATTGCATAACGAATGTAAGCCATAATTTATTCATGATACATTGAATGCTATTGTCTTTTGACTTGTATTGACTTATTCGCGCGATTCTTTATCTAACTCACTACTTATACTACTTATGCGTCATTTCGTTTACGTTTTGTGCCTTTTGGCTTGTTGTCAGATTTCTATTTCTCAATCTCCTGTGGTCCAGCAATTTCATCAACTCGCTCAAGAGGAATTGGATATTCCAGGAGTAGAAACTTATGAACACATAGCGTTTAATAATGAAGATTGGCTGAATTTGTGGGAGCGTAATGCGCGCCAAGACCTAGAAATACAATTGGGTGAATATGGTGCTATTCAGATCAATCTGGAAGAGTACGACATCGTCAGCCCCGACTACTCGACAACTATAGATGGCGTAAATCAACCTGCACGTTCGACAGCCCGAACATTCAGAGGCTATTCAAGTGACGGAGGTAATGTCCGACTCACATTTTCAGATCAATTTACGCACGGGTTTATTGAATTTGCAGGCGAAGAATACTGGATAGAACCAGCTTGGTACTACGATCTCAAAGACCAGAAAGCCCATGAAATCATTGTTTACAAAGCAAGTGATGTACACTTCGATAATCATCGGACATGCGGTGTAACTGAAGTTTTCAATAAATCACAACAACTGCATAAAAGTGCTCAATCAACGTCAAGATCGAGGGTGGGGCAGTGCTATACTGTTGAACTCGCCATAGCATCGGATTTCTCGATGTACACAAAGTACGGTTCTTCTACCGTTGAAGTGGGCAATCACAATATCGCCGTCATGAATGCCGTCAATGTGGACTATACTGGCGCATTTGATGATGACATCGAGTTTGTTATTGTGACACAGTTTTATTCAACTTGCAATACTTGCGATCCGTGGACGTCTTCTACCGATGCGACCGATGTGTTGCCGGACTTTAGGCAATGGGCGCTGGCCGGTGGATTTCAAATGGCACATGATCTAGGGCAGTTTTGGAGTGACCGCGACTATGACGGACCAACAATTGGATTGGCGTATGTGGGTGGCTTATGCAATAGTTTTAGATATCATTTAATAGAAGATTGGAACACCAATGGAGAGGCGCTCCGAGTGACTACCTCCCATGAAATAGGCCATAATTTTGACGGAGTGCATGCACCTGTTGCTGGTTTTATCTTGTCGCCAATAGTAAATCTAACAGATGATTGGCATCCGAATACGATCAGCGACATTTCTAATTATATAGAATTTTTGGCCAACCAAGGGACCTGTTTTTCTCCATGCGTGCCGCAAGGCAATCCACCCGTGCCAGCATTTGATTTGGTCTCCAGCAATATCTGTCCGATGACTACAATTACATTTTATGATCGAAGCACCAACAATCCTACTTCATATCTGTGGACATTTCCAGGAGGTGATCCCGTATCTTCTACATCGCCCAATCCGGTTGTAACGTATGCTAATGCAGGTTCATATCAAGTTATTCTTCAAGTAGCAAATGCATCAGGAACAAATACCCAAACATTCACAAATGCCGTGAACGTCGGTGGAGGCGGTCAATCATTCCCACTCTATCAAGATTTCGAAATGGGTCTGCAAGGATGGGACATCGAAAATCCTGATGGTTCAATTACTTGGGAACTAACATCACCAGCCGCTGCTCCAGGTGGACTTTCAGGTCTATTTATCAACAACTTTTCATACCCCTCACAGGGTCAACGCGATGCAGTATTGTCAACGGAATTCAGTTTGGCTGGATACCAAGCAGCTTCTTTACATGTCGAATACGCGCATGCCGCCATTGTATCGGGCGCAAGAGATTCATTAATAATATACATTTCGGAGGATGGTGGAACAAACTATCAGCGACTCTTCGGAGCAGCCGATAACGGCTCAGGCAACTTTGCAACATCACCGGGTTCAAGTACAGCATTCGAACCATCATCGTTGGATGACTGGTGCGGACAAGGCCCTTTTGGGGCAGACTGCATTGATATTGATATTTCCAGTTTTCTTGGGAAACGTGATCTCATCGTCCGAGTTGAGAACTTCACTACGAGCGGAAACAATATTTTCCTTGATCGTATATATGTAACATCTAATTGCTTTTTCTTACCGCCTCCGCTTGCGGCTTTTGAAGCGCTACCACAAGAAGGATGCGTACCATTAGTCGTGCAGTTCAATGACTTATCACAGAACTCACCTTTTGAATGGGAGTGGGTTTTTGACAACGGATCGCCGTCATCATCGACATTGCAAAACCCTGAAGTCATTTACTCACAACCAGGCACTTATGGCGTCACGCTTGCTGTTACTAACGAATCAGGTAGCGACGTATTGGTCCAAAATGGCTTTATCACTGTCATCGGTGACCCTGTAGCACAGTTTTCATTTTCGGTTATGGGCGATACGGTCGCATTCACCAATATGTCGATGGATGCGACAGATTTTTTATGGAATTTCGGTGATGGCGAGACGTCCGCCGAAGAAAATCCCGTCCACATCTACGCGGATGATGGCACATACACTGTATCGCTCCAAGTTTTCAATGACTGCGGAGATGACATGGTAACAGAGACTATACAAATCGGAACATTTCCGAATGCTTCATATACGGCTTCACCGACCAATGGGTGCGCGCCACAGGACGTTCAATTCTTAAGCACGTCATCCACGAATACCACGAGTGTCATCTGGTTTTTTGAAGGGGGTGATCCGGCTACTTCGACATTAGAAGATCCACTCGTGACATACGATGCCGCAGGTATTTATGATGTCACGTTGATCGCTATCAACGGATCTGGAGTAGACACCCTATTCGATGAAAATGCCATATCGATTGATGCGGCGCCTATCGCGGCATTTAGCAGTACAATCACCGGACGTACGGTCGATTTCATCAATGAAAGTGTTGGTGGCGATGATTTCGAATGGGATTTTGGCGATGGAAATTCAAGTATGATGATGAATCCACAACACACATATGCGGCTGATGATTCGTACACCGTGACACTGATAGCATCAAATGTGTGTGGTTCAGATACCATCATGCGGACAGTGGCATTGGGTAACTTGCCTTCCAGCAATTTTTCATCGAGTGTGACAAGCGGTTGTGCTCCGCTGACGGTCAGTTTTACGGCCGATAATGCAGGCGTTGACGATGTAGTCGCATGGACATTCAATGGTGGCGACCCAATGACATCTGATGAAATATCACAGACCGTCGTTTACAACGATGCCGGAACATATGATGTACAACTGATCGTATCAAATACCTTTGGAAGTGACACAACTTTGATGATCGGATTGATAGAAGCCCAGGGACCGCCGCAACCAGATTTTATCATCGACTATGATGGATTTCTAACTGTGGATCTTACGTATACCGGCAGCACGTACGATTCCATTTATTGGGATTTCGGTGATATGACATCGAGCAATGAAGAAAATCCGACACATGTGTATGATTTCTTTCCGGGATATGAGATTACGTGCTATGTATTCAATGAATGTGGTGCAGATACGCTGTTAGACGGCATTTTCGTAAATGAGCCGCCACTTCAAGTAATTAAGCCAGAAAATCAAGCTTATTGCGTGGGCGATGAGTTGACGTTTATAGTTAATTTCTTTGGGCCGACACCTACGCTCAATTGGACATTTGAAGGAGGAAGCCCAATGAATTCCATGGAAGATACTGTTGTGGTGACGTATGCTCAACCAGGCATCTATGACGTTGATTTATTGTTAGAATTTAATGGAACGTCTTTCTTGATGGAGCAATCTGACATCATCGTAATAGAAAATGAAGTCATCGCCGATTTTGAAGCGAACAACAGCTTCTTGATGAATACCTCACAGAATGCCACTTCATTTGAATGGTATGTGGATCAGTCGTTGGTCAGTCAAGCAATGGACTACACATTACCGACACCGGGTACGTATGAAGTCATGTTGATCGGTAGTAATAGTTGTGGTTCTGACACGACAATCCAGATGGTGTCATTTTCATCGACAAGCAACAATCAAATTTCATACGACGGCATGCGTGTGATACCGAATCCAAGTCAAGGAGAATTTAGACTAGAGTTTGATCGGCCAATCGGGCAGTATGCAGTATTCATAGTCGATGCAAAAGGTGCTACCGTGCAGCAATTTGATCAATATCTCAGTGGAACTATATTGAATGTAAATCGCTCGCTCACGCCAGGTTTATATGTCATTCGGGCAGTGACGGGAGATCAGGTTTATATCGATAAAATGCTGTTGGTAGAATAAAATTTTGTCTTCGTATATACACAAGGACATATTGTAAACTCAGGCAGCGTTTTACTATTTTTACCCTATCATGAATACGTGCAGTTTGCTGCGCATGATACCCCCTTTACCAAAATGTAATTATCAACCCATCGTATTGAAATTCGTGCGATGGACTAAATTCAATCGATGAAACAATTTTACCTAGCTAGTATTTTCGCTTTGATAACGTGCATGAGTTTTGCTCAGGTGCCGCCTAATGATACGTGTGAAACCGCGCAGGTTTTAATTCCCTCTCAACTAAATTGTCAATCCAATGGAGTCAGTGTGTCTGGCACAACGGTTATGGCATCATCCTTAAATATTGCAGGTTTGACATGCGTAGGAGTAGATGATACGGCTGTATGGTACTCTTTCATTGCTCGAGGTCCAGACATCGAAATAGAAAATACATTGGCTGGGATTCAGCCTTTTGTCACCATACTTGCTGATGCACCTTGCGCCGGTCCATTTGGAGAAATCGTTTGTGGGCAACTTCCAGTTTTATTTGATAATGCACTCATGACAGGACAAACATATTATCTAGTTGTTTCACACGATAACATGATGAGCGCTCCTTTCGATCTGTGCATACAAAACTGGCAAGAACTACCAAATGAATTGCCCTGTGATGCTGTCGTACTTCCGCCATCAGGAAACTATACCGGCTCTACATTTGGTACAGGAACTTCATTTACCTCTATTTGCGACCCTCAGCCTTACGAAAATGTGCAATTCTTTTCTTTTGACCCTCCAAATGATGTATGGAAAATAAATGTTAGTTTGATGTCACCTGACTTAACAGATGACCTCTTAATCAATATTTATCAAGACCCAGATTGCAATACGCTTACAATTGTTGAAACAAACTGCAATGAGAGCGCTCCATTTGCTACGATGGATGTTTGTATCGATCCTTTCTTGCCAGTTATAATCGCGGTTGGGAATCAAGAAGATGACAATGGTACATTCACTTTAAATGTTACAAATGTGACGAGCACAACGTGCAACGAAAATCAAATATGTGATGTCAGCCAAGACCTCGGAATCATCCCATCTGATTGCGAGATTCAATTATTCGAAGAATGTAATACGGACGCCTGTCCAAATAATCTCATCATTACAGGAACGGGGTGTGACTTGAACGCCGGACCAGTTGTTTGGTATGAGTTTACTACAGATGCTGCTGCAAGCGTTATTGATTTGACCATTGAGAATTCTACCTTCCCAGATTTACAATTCATTCTAACTGATGATTGTACAGTGCCTGCAGCATTTTGTGTCGAAATGGCTGGAGGTGTAGCAGAATTTTTACAACAACCTGTTCTGCCCAACACGACATATTATTTCGCCGTGATTGATCCGAACTCCGACGGCGGAGACTATGAAATCAACATCACGATCTATCCGGATCTGCCTTATGATGACCCATGTTACTACTTTCTTCCAGCAGGTACGCATGCACTTGACAATAACTGTACTACGTCAGAAGCACCAGGCTTCATCCAGACTGCTTGTCCGACATCACTCACAGAAGCCACTGCTTGGTATGAAATCGTCGTGCCGCCCGGCACTGATGCCATCAGTATTACCATGACCAACGCCCCTGTTGATCCTTTAATGAGTAACACATTAATACAAGTCGGAACTCGCATCACTGGTATTGGTTGTTTGTCCGAAGCCTTTGTACCACTCGTAGAAGACTGTGTCAGCTTGACCATGCCCTTCGAATTTGAGGATTATTGTTTTAACACAACTGATTCTATAGTCTACTACGTGCTTGTCGGAACAGAAAGTGATGAAACGGGATCATACAATCTTGACATACAGCTGATCAATTCGCCATGTACCGTCAATGATAGCTGTTCACAGATAATGCCTCAGACGACCTTCGAACCGATGACACCGCCCAATGACAATATCCCTCCGGTCGAAGTTTGTCTAACAGGATGTACCAATTACGCTTGTCCAGATGATGTGCCTACCGTTAGCTGCGACTTCACTTTATATAATGCCGTTTGGTATCAAATCAATACGGATGCGAATGCGTCAATTCTGAACCTAACCATCGATGCCATCGGTCCAGATTTATTCAATCCGGTAGTCGCTATATTTTCTGGGGATTGCAACACCCTCGACCCTATTCCACTCAATACTAATCCGGACGATTGTGTCGTTTCGGGCGGTCCAAACTTGAATCTCCCACAAATTCCGATTCAGTCAAACACTACATATTACATGCTGGTTGGATCAGAAACTGCCCAAGGTGGCCAATTTGAAATCTGCATGACCACTGAAATAACGCTCGAGGCCTGTATAAACAACCATACGCTGATGCTTACCGGGCGAGAAAACAATCTGCCATTGACCGATCCATTCTGTCCTGGAGAGCTGATCACGTTTGCTTATCATGTAGAATATCGAGTTGACAATATCGGAACAGGAAATAATTGCCAATGGCTCCAAGGTGTTATACCTGTATTTGGTGAAGGTTGGGACATCGATGGATTTAATCCTACCAATATAGGTGGGGTATGGGATTGGTACGCCGAATCAGAAGTTGATTACAATTGGCCAAACTTCAGATATAGCACGTATACAGAAGGTGGCAGAATAAAAATTGCACACTACACCGGATACACAGCGAATTACAGTATTGCCAATTCGTTTCAAAATGGCACTGCATTGCCAGCAGGATGGTATGCTACTTCTCCAGGTGGAGAGGCGGGATGTGTCGCAGGATCAACTGATCCCGATGAAACGTATGGTGCGCCGGCTGGTTGCGGAACGGTTTATATATTGGATTTTTCATTTGGGATACGTGTCAAAGAAGACTGTATGCCTGGTGATAATCTTGATGTCGTGCTCTACGAATTTGCTGATGGTTCTATAGGATGTTGGATCGAGCAACGCTGCGCGTTGGACTTACCACTTATATTTGATAATGGTATAGTCGAATGTAATCAAGTGAACGTCGAAGACTCCACTTACACCATTTGCTCAGGTGATTTGACAGATATTGTCATTGACGCTGGTGTGCCAGGTGCGATTATCGATTACTTCGCGATAGACAATCCGAATGTGACAGGAGAGATGTCAGGTTCTGGATCGAGCATTGTACAACAACTCGATGTGACCGAAGAATGTGTGACACAAGAAGTTACTTATCTCGTAGTTGCTCGACCACCAACGCTCACGCTTTGTGAACCCGATACAGCAGAAATCACTGTAGAAATATATGCACCGATTGTGGTGAATCAGGACCCACCTATTCCATTTTATTGCTCAGAACAACCTGTCATGATCAATCTTGCCGATTATGTCTGTGGCGGATCTGGTGAATATATGTACAACTGGACAGATGATCGAGGCGGCTCCGGGACTAATCCAGTGATAGAAGCGATGTATGATCCGGGTGAAGTCACCTTTGATGTGGATGTCGTGGATGATTTTGGTTGTATGATGTCTGGCGAAGTGACCGTCATGGTCAATGAAGAAATTCAAGTCAACATCGATGGTTTGAGCGATATATGCGTTTACGAGGCACCCACGCCTTTGTCAGCGTCTGCGACAGGAGGTACGGGTACGTTTATCGAATACGCCTGGGAACGACCGGATGGCACACAATCTGTCGGTCTCGATACATTTATCAATGCTATGCAAACGGGCATCTATATGCTCACCGTGACCGATGAAGAAAACTGCATGGCGACAGCTACTTTTGATCTGACTGTGTTTGATCGACCTTCATATCTTCTAGACGTATTCCCAGCGGATGGGACTACATGTGAAGGCGGACAGCCAGTATTCGTCAATATTGCAGCATTTCATAATATGCCATACACCGGCGGCTTTAACTTTACATGGGAAACACCATTCGGATATCCTGAAAACTTGAACGGAATGTCTTCATTCAATTCTAACTTCCCAGGAACATATATTTTCACAATAACCGATGACAATGGATGTTTCAATGTCGATAGCGTCGAGATCATTTTAAATCCGCGACCGGAGTCATTTTCAGATACATTGTTTTCATGTGATGACGGCAGCGGACAAGGCGTTTACGATCTCACCACTGCAGAAGGTCAAGTGACAGGCGGCGCGACAGTGGATATCGAATGGTATGTAGATAGCGCTCAGGTGACTTTGATTGATGTGCCATCAGCCTACAACTCTGGCGAGGCCACGGTTTGGGCAGTCGTAACAGATCCCAATACCGGTTGCGAATCACTTTCGACACCAGTCTATCTCCGATTTTTATCGACTTTCGTCGCCAACGATGCCGATCAAACGCAATGCCTTGAACTCGGAGGATTCGGATCTTTTAATCTTGACAACCTTATTCCAACCATTAGTGGTGGATCTGGTACAGTAGAGTTTTACGGAGATTCGACATTAAACAATCAAATTACGAGTACAACAGATTTTGAAAGTGGAGACACTGTCATTTATGCCATCATACGCGACATCGATAATTGCATTTCAAATGTCGCAGAAATCACATTGATTACAGATATTTTACTGCAGGCACTACCAGCTACGATTTCGGCATGCCTGGAGATTGATGGGTCAGCGACGTATGATTTAACCACTATTGAAGGGACAGTGACTGACGGTTTATCACTGGACGTGATCTGGTTTGAAGATGCCAATGGTGCCATCACAATCCCGGATCCCTCATTATATAATACAACAAATGGATTTGTCTATGCGACTGTATCAGACGGTACATGTGCAGCCAATATTGCAGAAATCACGCTCACAACTTTCACCTCTGGCCCTACTCCAACAGGTATTCTAAGTGCATGTGATGAAGGAGGTGTCGGAACATTTGACCTTGTTGCCAATGGGAACCCGATTGTCTTAGATGGCGGATCTGGTACCGTTTACTGGTATGAAAATGCAGATGGTACAGGTTTTATCGGAAATCCAGATATGTTCACAACGGGTAGTAATGTAGTCTACGCCATATTAGAAGATGCGCAAGGTTGTATCTCAGATGTGACAGCTATCACACTTGAAATAGGGCCAATATTTGCCGTTAATCCTGATCCGATCGAAGCGTGTGATCCAGGCTCAGGCCAAGCCGTATTTAACCTTACTGTGAGAGACAATCAGGTATCAGATAACACAGCTGGCCGAACGGTAGAATGGTACGAAGACATTGCGCTCACCATGCCAATTAATCCGGCTAACGCCTTTTCGAGTGCATCTGGAACCGTATATGCTATTATCCGACAAGGGGCTTGTGTTAGTGCGCCCGTGCCACTTGACTTGCTAGTTACAGTGGACTTGCCGGCGAATCCGGCGGCGTTAGATGCATGTATTCGCGCTAATGGGCTAGGTATCTTCAATTTGAATGATGCCAACAACACTGTCAACTCGAACAGCGGATTCACATTCAGATATTATACAGATACAACATTACTGGCAGATAGTTTGACGGCAGTCGATGCTTTCGAATCCGGTGCAGCAACGATATTCGTGGTCGTATTCGATGGCGATTGCAAATCATATGCACAACCTGTCGTACTAACCACCTCGATACAAGTCATCCCTGTCCAAGGGCTATCATTTACCGAGTGCGATGAAGGAAGTGGCATGAGTACGTTTGATTTGACACAATTTGATGATCAAGTGAGCGGAAATAATACCTCGACGGTCACATGGTACACCGACGCTGGTTTGACGAATCCAATCGGCCCGACGACATCATACCCATCGGCTAATGGAACAATTTATGCGCAAGTGACGGATGCGGAAGGATGTATTTCTGATGCAGTTGCTGTGATACTCGATGTTGACATCATCCTAGATGCAGGTGACGCAACTATTTCCACATGTGATATTGGAGGAGGCGTTGGAATATTCGATTTAACGACTTATGAAGATGCCATTCGAGGTGGTATTGGCTCTCGATCGGTGATCTGGTATACCGATACATTGATGGCACCCATCGCCAGTACAACTGACTTCCAAGGGACCGATGGTCAAGTGATATTTGCTGTCGTGACTGATGGACGTTGTGTATCAGCTCCACGAGCATACACGCTAGGTGTGAATAATAACCTACCAGCATTCCCAAGTTCGGCAAGAGCATGTGATGAAGGTGGTAATGGAATATTTAATCTGAATGATGCGATACCGGGTATATTAAATGGCAATTCTTATAACGTCGAGTTTTATCTCGATGCAGCATTGACCATGCCTGTATCAGGCAATATTGGAACATTTTCATCCGGGCCCGTTGTGATTTATGCCATCACATTAGACGGACCATGTCGCTCATTACCGGTTGAAATCACGCTGACATTGATTCCAGAAATCGTCGCTACAGCTGCTACAGATATGGCATGTGGGGATGAATTTGGAAATGCCATTTTCGACCTCACAACACTTGAAGGTCAAATCGACAATGGGCAAGGATTTAGTGTGCTATGGTATGAGGACGCAGGTTTGACCATGCCGATTGCATCACCTTCGACTTACAGTGGAAGCGGAAATAGCGTTTACGCTGTATTAACTAATGGAAACTGTGAATCAGAACCAATCGAAATCATTTTAGATGTCGTCGTGATCACGGGCAATAGTCCCGAAGGTGTGGCGTGCGATGAAGGAGCTGGTTCGGGAACATTTAATCTTAATTCGCTTGCTATGTTGACGATGACAGAAGTGGGGCAGACGGTTAGATGGTATCGAGACATTGGCTTAACAGATGAAATAACCGGTGGAACATTTTCATCGGCAGATGGAATAATCTATGCTGTCGTGAGTGATGGAATGTGTTTTTCTCAACCTATCGCAATCACCTTGACAATCACTGACCGTCTCCCAGCGGAGTCTGTCTCGTTTGTTGGATGTGATGATGGGGATGGACAACTGGTATTTGACCTTAGCGATCAAGAATCCACCATCAATACACAAGGTAATGGGGACGTGATATGGTCCACAGATGCCAATGGTACAACTGTGATATCGAACACAACCAACTATGAAAGTGGAACAACAACGATCTATGCGCAAGTGGTGGATGGTGCTTGCCGATCGGATATCATTCCGATTGAAGTCATAGTCAATCCATTGCCAAATGTAGATGCTGGAGAGACACAAGAACTTGATTGTCGCGCAGATTTCATCACATTAAATGGTGTGGCCTCGACTGGAACGTTCACGTATGAATGGAGCACGTTGTACGGCAACATATTAACCGATGTGACTAATCTGTCGATTCAAGTCGATGCACCTGGCACATATTTCTTGCTAGTCACGAATACAGAAACGGGTTGCTTTAATACCGCTGAGGTAGAAGTCACCGAGAATGTCAACATCCCAACCGCTGATGCCGGAGACGATCAACGTATAACATGTTTTGATGCGACGACTGTAATTGGGACCAACAACACGACAACCGGTAGCGATATTGAGATTAGCTGGACGCTTGATGGTAATCCAATCACTCCAGCTTCTGCAATCATCACTGCAGATGCGCCTGGAACATACGTAATGACTGTATTGAACACCACCACGGGCTGCGAAAATGACGACGATGTTATCGTGACTTCTGTGATCGTCGATTTAGAGAATTTGATGGTAGACATCGATAATCCGAATTGTAATGGAGCGAATACAGGGTGCGTAGAATTCATATCAGTTGATGGTGGAGAAGGACCTTTTTCTACGTCCATCGATGGTGTACTATTCACATCAGATGCTCAAATCTGCAACTTAAGTGTCGGCGAATATACCTTCACAGTGCGTGATGCCAATGGTTGTATAGAATCACAAAACGTGACGATCGCGGAACCAGAAATCTTAACAGTCGAAATTGTAGGAAACAATATTATTGACTATCGCGATTCTACGATGCTCGCAGCAGTCCATGCGCCAAGCGATGTGGAGATAGAGTCCTATGAGTGGACATCGGACAATCATTTTAATACGGCCATAGACAGTATTGTGCTCGTATATGGACTTGATGAATTTGAAGTGCAAGTGACCATTACTGATGAAAACGGCTGTACGGCCACAAATGAAATCACAGTATATGTGCGTAAGGACTTTAAAGTTTATGTCCCTAATGCATTCAGTCCTAGCAAACGCGATAATATAAACGATCGATTTTATCTCTATGGAGATGATGAAATAGTGACAAACGTCGGACTGTTTCGTATATATTCTCGGTGGGGAGAGAAACTGTATGAGCGGTCCAACTTGTCGATCAATGATGAATCGGAAGGATGGGATGGCTCGTTTAAAGGTGAGCCGATGCTTCCAGGGGTCTACACATATTATGCTGAGGTCACATTTGTTGATGGACGTACAGAATTGATTCAAGGAGAGGTGATTCTGGTTGATTGATAATTATTTAAACAAAACAACCTTGGAATATTAGGGAGCTATACCTTTGCAAACTTTACCGATTATTTGCTGGCTAAAATCCGGTTGTATTGACGCATGTTTATAAAATATTAATGCTGATCTTATTGGGTTCAGGTTACACCAACCTGACCCAATCACAATTCGTGATACCAATCAATCAGCAAGTTCCGGATAATGGTGAAACTTCGTTCAGTATCGTCGTTGACGGATTGGCTCAACCGAGTTTGGATGCACCAGGGCAGGGACTTTGTGGTATTCGCGTGAAATTTATGCACGAGCTAGTCGGTGACCTGCTCCTTAGTCTGCGTTCACCCTCAGGGCAAGTGATAGAACTCACAGGTCCTCAAGTGGTGACATCGGTGACTGGACTCACAGTATTTGATATCACCTTTATCCAATGTGCAGAGTTGGCTTCTCCTGATCCTGGATTTGCTGACCAATGGTCCAACGATCAACCATGGGGTATTTTAGCTAATTATTCAGGATTTTATTATCCACATAGCGGTTGTCTTGAAGATTTGACCGGTTCTGCAGAGGGACTGTGGACACTAATTGCCCAAGATGCACAAGGAAATGATATCGGCGTTATTGAGGAAATAGAACTCATTTTTTGTATTCCTAATGGAATAATTTGTGAGCAATGCACAGCCAAAGGAGGTGAAATAGCTACCGACACCATCGAGCAATGTGCAAATGAACCAGCTATCGACATAGATCTTTCGCCCACATTTACAGGAGGAGCACCAAATCCGAATATCTACGGATATTTTTACATTTTATCGCGAGAGGGTGTTGTGCAAAGTGTGGGAAGCAAAGTAGATAATGAAGGGTTGATACCGGGAATTTATTCGATTTGTGGAATATCCGTTTTACATGCTGACTCCAATTTAATCAAAGCTTTTCCTGCCGGCATTTCTATAGAAGATTATGAAGAATTTGTGTTGCAGCAGCGTATTTGTTTCGATTTGAGTACGTCTTGTGCTATTCTGCGTGTCAAGCCAGAATTACCACCTGCCTTTTCTAGTCAGATCATTTGTCAGGGGGAGCGATATGGCTGGCGCGGAAGTTTTTATTCAGTCCAAGGAACTTACATTGTTCGAAATACTGGATTTAATGGGTGTTTAAGAGATCACACGCTCGCCCTTGCTGTCATAGATCCCGAGCCAAGTATTGATGTTGCAATTCCTTTCGGTTGCGGTGTTGAACAAGCGAGGTTAGAAGGTAGCGACGACACATACGGTAATGCTGTCGATTTTCAATGGTATACAACAGATGGTGTCATTGTTTCAAACACAACTAATCAAAATATTGCTGTCAGCAGTAGCGGTACCTACCATCTCATCACTAGATATTATTATGGTTCGGCGCCAACTAGTTTTTGCGAGGATACAGCAAGTGTGACGCTTACAAATGATTTCATTGAGCCCCAGGTGAGTTTTCTCACTAACCAGGTCTTAACATGCGATGTGGATTCGATTCCATACATATCTTTTGCTAGTCCTTCTGATGCATTGGTGATTTGGCGAGACCAAAATGGTCTAGAGGATACGACACAGAATAAATTTGTCGGATCTGGCGAAACCTACACATTGATAGCCGTATCAGCACAAGGTTGCCGCGATAGCGTCTCGCTCATCATACCTTATGACACGTTTACACCACCTATATCTTTACGCGATACGATAAAAATGTGTTTTAATGATACCATTGTATTAAATCCGGGGTCATTTAATCCCTTGGTGGAATACATGTGGATCAATCCCGCCGGTGACACATCACGAAATTATGAAATCCGAACGACGGATGTTGGAACATTCACTGTTATTGCATCGGCTAATAATGGGTGCTCCAGAAGTGGAACAGCGCAGATTGATTTCTTTGGCACGCGTCCTCAGTTTCAAATCGTCTCCGATACATTCTTTTGTTACACGGATTCTATTCCATTGAATGTGACGTCCAATTTGAGTGAAGCCTCATTTAGGATCTTTGGTCCTGCAGGATTTAGGTCAAGTGATCATGATAATTTTATAGAACGACCTGGCAATTATCGGATACGTGTCACGACCACTGATGGTTGTGTATATGATTCAGTATGGACAACGCCGACAGAAATAGATGTGATGACAACCCAGATTTTTGGTGATACGCTCGACTGCGAAAATGATACTATCCAGTTGTCCGTGCCTGCTTTGGGCCCTGATCTCGAATATGAATGGCGAGGGCCAGGTGGTTTCTTTTCGCAAGATACGATGCCCTTTGTTCGCGAAGGTGGACTGTATTCTGTCGTTGTGACGACTAGAGCAGGGTGCGACATTACTGGTACGTATAATGTGGTCCTTGATACGCTCAAGCCGAATGTTCAGATTGAAGCCGGTGTACTCGATTGCACTACAGATTCAGTACGATTCCGCGTCATGGCTGATGATGATGCCTATCTATATAATTGGACAGGACCAAATAATTTTGAAAGTACACGTACGCGTCCATGGGCACTCGAACTTGGTTTTTATCAAGTGACAGTCACGAAAATCAATGGATGTATTTCCTTCTTTTCATTGGAAGTAACGCCCGATTTTGACCTGCCGACATTTTCTATAAATGCCTCTCCTATTTCATGTCTGAGCGACACCTCAGTAGTCGAGTTATCAACGAATGCCGAGTTCATTGAATGGAACGGTCCGGGATTTATTTCAAACGACACGAACATTACTTTGCCTCAGCTAGCTGATTATACCTTGTACTTACGAGGAAGTAATGGCTGTGACACACTGATCGAATTCGTTCCTCCTGTCGATACCAGTACATTAGATATTCAACTAACATCTGACATCCTTGGGTGCAATCGCGACATCGTACCACTAATCTATGAAAGCGATGCGCCTCCTATTTCTGTGATATGGTCTGGTCCGGACGTGACCAACCCCACAGCAGATACATCATCCACTAGAACACCTGGGATTTATACCCTTTCAGCCATAAATGATAACGGCTGCGAGTCAATCGAAACAATTGAAGTCATACAAGATTTTACAATTCCCGACATTCGAATAGGTGGTACACCGGCGCTCACTTGTGCCGTTGACACTGTCAACTTACATGCGATCACATCGACTGAAGACCTGACATTCCAGTGGATATTTCCGGATGGCAGGACGACCCAAGATTCTACATTGCAAACTTTCTTGACAGGGACATATCAGTTAGCAGTAGAAGCGCCCAACTCATGTCGAGATACGGCAGTATTCGATGTTGCACTCGAGACTGTGATTCCTCCGATAGTTCTGACGGCCGATTCCATAAACTGTGTGAACGATATGGCGACATTATCGGCTAATCTGCGACCTGATGAAATTGTCACATGGACACATCCAGATCAGTCGACTTCCATGGCTGAGACATTTATGACGAATCTACCAGGAATATATAAAGCGGTCATATTCAATCAAAGAACTACCTGTATAGACTCGGCAGACGTTGAGGTGTATGTCGATACGACAAGCATAGATAATTCCATTTCCGGGCAGGGCAGAATCAGATGCAGAAACCCAACCGCAAGATTACAATCTGCCATTTTGCAAGATGATGCTTTCTTACAATGGACAGGACCTGGATTTTCATCCATAGGAGAAGACACGATCGCAGCCCCAGTCGAAGGAACATATTATTTGACCTCGACACTGCCGAGCAGATGTTTTGATGTGGATTCGTTTACCATCATCACGGATACAATAAAACCGTCTATAATACTTTCCACAGATACGATATCCTGTGGAACACCAAAAGTGCAATTGACCTTCTTATCAAATGTTGACCCTGTGACGCCCTATTGGGTAGGTCCAAACGGATTTGCCTCTTTCGATTCATTACCTTTTGTAAATGAGGGAGGTATGTATATTCTGCGATTGCAAGAACGTGATAATGGATGCTTCGCATTTGACTCCATTCTCGTAGTAGGAGATACGCTCGCGCCATCGGTTACAGTAGAAACCGACCTGTTTTCATGCGATGATTCGACGGCCATGGCGAGGGCAGTTAGCATGGATTCCATAGATCGATACATTTGGCTTGGTCCAGATAATTTTTCTGCCATGGATCAGGAAGTGCAACTTGACCGTACTGGTGAGTTCGTCATTATTGCTTTTGCACCGAATGGATGTGTCGGACGAGATACGTTTCAGCTAGAAGAATTTGACGAAATTGAGGATCTATCGTTGACTATCGATTCCATCGATTGTAATAACCCGATAGCCACCCACACCGTTGCTACATCTGAAGACAATGTTGACATCAGCTGGCAAAGAGCGGGTGCCGAAGTTTCACAAATGATGAGCTATGCCTCAGATGAAGGTGGATTGATTGATGTCATTTTAACGAATGCAAAGGGTTGTAGCAAAGACACATCATTCAATGTCTTTTTGGACACCCTTGCACCAAATCCAATGATAGATGTTGATGGACTGATTAAATGTGACAATCGTGAAGTCACTTTACGTGCTGTGTATGATGATAATCAGAATGTCATCCTCCTTTGGTCTACTCTTGATGGAAATATACTGACCGGCGTCGATTCCGATGAAATAATTGTTGATCAGGCTGGATTGTACCAGATAGAAATCAGCAATAACCGAAACGGATGTATCGGTCAAACTGAAATCGATATCCAAGAAGCAATTGATTCGCTGTCTATAGATGCTCTCGTGGTGCAGCAGGCGCATTGCAACAATGATTACGTGGCATCGATTGAAGTGCGCGATATATCTGGAGCCGATGGATCGTTAACGTATTCCATCAATGGTGAGTTGCAAACGTTTGATCCATTATTCTCTCCGCTGTCTCCCGGTGACTATGAAATAACCGTTTTTGATCGATTTGGCTGCACGGATAGTGATAGTGCAACAATAGAAGAAGTCGTCATTAGATTTTTGGATGTCGCGCGTGATACAATCGTTCAACTCGGTCAATCGGTTCGCATTGATGCATTCACAAACTACACCGATGACCTCATTTTATCGCGCATATGGTCAGTGAACGACACAATTGTGTGTGACGGATGTGACTCCCTCGAGTTTGTGCCTACCACCTCTGGGTTTTATGCACTGACGATTTCCGACACAAATGGTTGTCTGATTTCCGATTCGGTTTTAGTGCAGGTTGTCAGTGTTCCGCTCATGTACTTCCCAAATGCATTTTCACCTAACAACGATGGGATCAACGACGCCATTGGTCCATACTTTGGCAACAATGTGGCGCGCGTGATCGATCTTTCCATCTATAATCGATGGGGTCAGCGTGTACATCATCGTATGGACGCCCCGACAGATGAAGACTTTTTATTCTGGGATGGTACACAAAAAGGCAAAGCGCTTTTACCTGAGCTTTTCATTTACACGATACAAATCGAACTTATCGACGGCCGACGTGTCAATCGACAGGGAGAATTTCACCTCATTCGATAGTCATCTCATAGCCTCAAACGCGCTGTTTCTAATACTTTATGCGGTTAATTTTCTGATAAGAATGCACGATCATCGATTATTGATGCACCAGGCAGCAGTCAAGACTACTTTCAGTATCATAATATATCTTGGCATTGTAAGGTCAAGACTTGGCTGATATGTTAAGTTTGTGCTAACTTCAACCCAAATATTTCGTTGATGAAAAAATTCTACTTTCTTCTAGTTGCTGCCTTTATTTTTCACTTGAATCTAAGTGCCCAGAGTTCATGTGATCCACCATTGGTCACATGTCCATGCGAGGTTACGCCGATTTGCGGATTGGCGTGTTTGGATAATTATCAAATTGATATGTCAACAGTCCCGCCTCAAAATCCACCGACCGACATTCCTGGTTGTGGTGGAGTCGTTAATAATCCGTCTTGGTTCGCCTTTGTGGCTGGAGGAACTACCTTGACCATAGAAATTGTGCCATCGAATTGCACAACCGTTCCTGGAGGAAATGGGCCTATTAGTGGTATTCAAGCTGCACTTTACGGATTGCAATCCACTGTACCAGAAGGTGACTGTGGACCTAACAACACGGGTTGTGATCCGCTTGATCAAGATTTTAGCGTTTTAGCTACAAGTTGCGGGTGTGCTGCAACACCGTCCAATATTACGTTTGCTGGTGTACAGACTGTGCCTGGCCAGACTTACTATATTATCATCGATGGTTGCGGAGGTTCGGCATGTATTGTTGATATCAATATATTGATGGGTGGAGAGCCTCCTGTCGTCAATGAGCCCGGAGCAGTACTTCTACCTCCAGTAGGGTTTGATGGAGATACCATTTGTCCTGGCGCAACTGACTACAACATAAGTTTGGATCCTGTCGATGGTGCCGGATTTTATCGATGGTCAATTGTCACGCCATCAGGTGATGTGGAAACGCTCACAGTCGACCCTGAATTATTTTTTACATTTCCAGGCGGACCTGCATCCTACGGGCAAGAATTTGATTTCTGCGTCAAAGCATTTAATGATTGCGATTCTTCAGATACAGAGACTTGTTTCACGCTTGTAGTAGCGCCTTTAGATACCTTATACGATCCTGATATCATTTTATGCGAAGGTTCGACCACCGTTTGGAGAGGAATGACTGTGGGGCCATCAGGTTCGATTACTTCCAATACAACAGATTTTGTCACAATATTTCAAAATGATCAGGCCCTATTTAATTGTGAATTTGTAGCAGCAGCAAACGTTATTTACATCAATGAAAATGATGAATCGCCCACGGAAGTGGATACGATATTATGTGAAGGGGATTTGGTAGAGGTATTTAATATGACCTATTCGGGCGCCTATATGGATGAAATCATTCAAGGCTTGACGAGTCCACGTATGTGTGACACTTTTGTAGAGCTGACTGTTGTTAATCTCAACGCGAGTGCGACATACAATACCAACCCACCGACTGAATGCACATTTCCGGGTATGTTTCAATTCTCACCTAACATATTGGATTTGGAGCCTTTAGCGAGTGACCCAAATCTCGAATTGCTCTTCGAAGTATTCAGAGAAGATGACGGAGTTATGGTTTACTCAGGTGCCAGTGCTGATATCGCATTCGGTTTGGATGATTTTAATAACAACCTGCAGATATTTGAGATTTATATTACGATGACATACACGCTTGGGACACAGGTAAAGGCTTGTCAATTTGGCCCCTTTAATTTAGTGGTAAATCTGATCAACTATATTCCATCCGATCCGATTATTAATGGACCTGATACCGTATGTGATGGCAGTCAGGTGGTCTACACAGTCACGGAGTCCATGCCAGCATTCGCAGATCCGACTCAATATGTCTGGGATTTAGGTGGGATGCCAAATGCGGCATTAGTGGATCAATTTCAAAATACAGCAACCATTCAATTCAATGGTGAGCAAACAGGCCAAATATGTGTGCGCGCCCGTAATGATTGTTTCTTTGCCGATACGTGCTTTGACGTGGCCGTCATATCGGGTCCAATCGCTGGGCCTGACGATGTTTCATGTGCATTGAACTATACATTTGCTGGTCAAGCGATTGGCGGTGTCTCAACGTGGTCAGTCATTTCTCGACCGTCGATGACAGCTTCAGCAGTTTTTGTCGATGCAAACGACCCAACAACCACAGTGAATGTATCAGAGGCCGGAACTTATACTTTCGAATGGGGATTAAGTGCCGATTGTGTCGATGAAATAAATATTACATTCGTCGATAGCATGAGACTTGATGGTGCTGAGTCTTATATATGTGATAACACAAATACCAATTACACCATTGAATTTGATATTACAGGCGGTATTCCGCCCTACACTGTGAGTGGTGCAAGTCCTGATTCGGGTACTATTTCTGGAAATATGTTTACCTCGGATCCGATCCCAAATAACGTGGCCTTCACCGTGATTTTAGAAGACTCGGTGGGCTGTATGTCTGAATTTGCCTTCATGGCACGTGAGTGCACATGCGATACGGAAGTTGGTGCAGTAGATACCGTTTTAGTACAATTGTGTGGTGAGGCGGATAGCTGTTGGACTGCAGTCGTCACATTAGATCCGATCAAAGATGGAAACGACACCACTGAATTTATTCTTCATACACAACCGGGTTCTTCAATTTCAACCATCATAGACCGAAATCACACAGGTGAATTCTGTTTTATTCCAGGGACAATGATGCGTGACGTGACATATTATATTTCCATAGTCGTGGGCGACAGTCTGAGCGGAGGGCAGGTCGACTTAACAGAAGGTTGCACGCGTGTTTCACCAGGAACTCCAATAGTCTGGCAAACAATTCCGACTGCTGATGCAGTTGATAATCTCGCTACTTGCGAAGACACCATTTCTTTAGAAGCAAATCCAAGTATTGGGGTTGGCACGTGGTCGGTCATAGTTGGTCCAGGCACGGCAACATTTGATGATATCAATGATCCGAACACTATGGTTTCAGTCACCGATTGCGGTATATACACTTTTGAATGGCGTGAAGACAATGATGGCTGCGCAGACTCTGTAGCTATTGATGTCGAATTTTATTGTAATCCAACTGTTCGCGCTGTATTCCAGCCTTGTAATGGAACTCAAGATGCGATCAACTTAAGAATAGAACTCGAAAATGGTACGGAACCATACACAGAAGATTTTGGCCGAGGAACGATTACTGGTTCGACATTCACGATCGATGGACTTCCGCTGTTGACACCAGATACGTTCTATTTTACCGATGGCAATGGTTGCATGCTTACAGTTCCAGTAGATGTGGGAGACTGTTCATGTATCACAGAGTCTGGTGAAATGGACGCCAATCAAGCTAGTGACTGTCAAGATCAGACGATCACCGTGACGCACGATGCGACCAATGTTGTCCAAGATGACAATGACATGATTCAATTCATCGCGCATACGCGCATGGATGATACATTAGGAACCATCATTGCAGTTTCAAATACGACAACTTTTGCCTTTACGGATGGACCTTTCGTTTGTGATGTTGAATATTATGTATCTGCTGTTGGTGGAAACTGGACGGGAAGTGAAGTCGATTTGAACGATCCTTGTCTGAATGTATCGGTTGGTCAGCCCATCAGGTTTGACTGCGCTGTAACTGTAGATGCTGGCCTCGACTTTGATACTTGTGATTTAACATTGAATCTGGTAGCGACAAGTTCTACCGGAAATGGTGTGTGGACAGCTGTTTCACCTGGGACTTCCGTTTCGCCGGTGGGTCCATTGACAGGAGCAGCAGTGTTGCCAGGAGCAGGAGATCATACTTTTACCTTTACAGGAACCAACGGCGGTTGTGAAGATTCGGATGATGTGGTTATCACAGTGCCAGAAGGCCCGACGATTATCCCAGGCACCTTCTTAATCGAGTGTTCGCCAGACAATGAAACATATACCGTCACCTTACGAGTTACTGGAGGTGACGCACTGACATACATGGTCGACGGATTAGGGTCGATAAACATTGGTGGATTTTTCACTTCAGATCCGATAGACTCAGGTGATCCATTTGATTTCGAATTTTTTGATCAATTTGATTGTATTCGTGCTGATACTGCCGGTTCATTTGAATGTCCTTGTGTGTCAGCAGTCGGATCACTTACTCCAGAGGTGTTGAATCTGTGCGAGGAAGAAACTTTTGACGCATCAACGTTCTATTCCGATGCCGGACAAATGACGGATGCCAATGATGTTATTAATTATATTTTATCTGACAATCCAGCGGACCCTACAAACCCAATTATTGATGCGAATACAGATGGAATATTTAGATTTAATAACAATCTAACATTTGGAACAACTTACTATGTGAGTGTGATCATAGGTAGTCAGACTTCTCCAACTACAGTAGATATTAATGACCCGTGCTTGGCGCAGACGTCAACACTCTCAGTGACGTGGTACGATCGAATCGACATGTTCGACATCGCGTCTACAGCTACGGAAATCACCTGTGATTTGTCACAGATTACACTTTCAATTAATACGGGCGAAGATCTTACGGGATATGATATTCGGTGGACGGCCACAAACGGCGGTAATATCGAGCCAGGTGATGAAAATATGCCGACGGCACGTGTAAACTCTGCGGGTACTTACACCTTGACGATCAGTCATCCACTGGCTGGATGTGCAGAGACGGATATGATTGTGATCACGCAATCTGCAGATGTCCCTGTCGTCATGATCGGGGAACCACTTGCTCTAACATGTGATCGCGACCAAGTGATGATCTCTGGAGCTGGCTCTAGCGTTGGACCCAACATCACATACGAATGGACAGGCCCTGGAATTGTGGGCACGGACGAAGAAATTGACGTGCTAGTTAGGGAACCAGGAGTTTATATCCTTACGATCAGAGATGCGTCCAATGGCTGTGAAATACCAGGTAATGTGACTGTGATAGAAGATCGAGAAGATCCAGCTATTAGCGTAAATGCCTTGGAGCGAATAGATTGCGATACAGATGTGGTGACAGTCTCAGGTGCCGGTTCAGCAGAGGGAGCAAATATTACATATCAATGGACGGCGAGCCCAGGAGGTAATATTCTCAGTGGCACAGATCAGCGCGATATACAAGTTGATGCACCTGGAGACTATGAACTGCTTGTTGTCAATACTGAAAATGGATGCGAGTCGCGCCAGACTGCAACAGTCACACAAGAAGAAAACATTATTTCTGACTTTGATCTGGATATTAAACCTCCTGGATGTGCAGACGTGGCAGATGGAATGATAACTGTTGTGGATATTGTTGGTGGTGTTCCACCTTATTCGTATTCGTTCGATAATGGGATGACTTTTGTGTCGAATCCATCTGCAGGCCAATTTGGTCCTGGAACATTTTCTGTGATTGTACGAGATAATAATAATTGTGAAGATGTTGATACGGCTATTTTACCTGCACCATTTGATTTCTTTGTTGATATTGGTGAAGATCAAAACGTACTATTGGGCGAGTCTGTTTCCGTCACAGCGACGACTAATTTACCAGATTCATTAACCGGATTTATTCGCTGGTCACCATTGTTTGATACAACAAACCAAGGGACACTGAATCAGGAATTTACCCCTGCCGCTGGACAGTATATTTTGACATTGACTGTTTCAAATACAAATGGATGTGAGCAAAGTGATCAAATCGGCATATTTGTACGATTCGAAGAGCGCGTATATATTCCAAATGCCATGCATACAAATGGTTTGGCGACAGACAACCGATTTTTAAATATTTATGCCGACCCAAGCTCTGTCGCTTCTCTAGGTAAATTTGAAGTGTTTGACAGATGGGGGAACCGCACATTCCAAAGACCTGAAGTTCCAGTTTCCTTGGATTTGCAAGAGGATTTTGCATGGAACGGAACGTACAAAGGACAAGATGCAGCTCCAGGTGTTTATACATATTTTGTAGAAGTAGAATATGTTACAGGTTTTAGAGAAGTATTGAGCGGAGAAATAACATTGCTCCGATAAGAAAATAAATCAACATGAAAATGAAAATATTCCACGTTTTGTATAAGCGTGGGATATTTTTATTTAATACGTAATAGTTGACTGCAATAAAAACATATTATTTGGACCGTAATTATTTAAGTATACACTACTCAAATAATTCATTGCTGATATTTAGCAGATTATTGCTTTGTTCTATACTCTTTTTATTTTTAAGTTTTATTTCATTTGCGCAGCCGTGCGATGGAGTTCCTGCTCCGGGCGCTACAGTTTTCGAAGCACCAATATTGTGTGATGGATTGGATGGGCTCGACGAATATTGTTTTACACTTCAAACAAATTCATGCCCGCCTATTCCCATCCCCGGTTGTGGCAATCCATTATTCTTGCTTGATAATCCAAATTGGTTTGGATTTGTTGCTGGTGATGATGAAATATCGATAGAAATTGATATTTCAAATTGTATTAATTCTGGGGTAGGCACGGGTGCGCAAGTCGTTTTATACGAGGTCGTCGGTCAAATGCCAGACACGATAGAATGTGATGTGAGTTTACTTCCTCTGCAGATCGTGAATGACGGCGGACTACCTGAATGTTTCTGTCAAAACCCCAGCACTGTCAATTATATGAACATCGCGACCAACATTGGGTCCACATATTATCTAGTATTTGATGGTTGCGCCGGTGATATTTGCGAAATCAGAATACGCGTCACGGCGGGCGGAGAAGTACCGGGAATTCCGACGGCGACAGATATTGTTTTTCCATTGGCCGGTTTCGATCCTCCGATGGTTGGTGAACTTGACACGATTTGCGCCGGTGCTGAAAATATATTGTTGACGACTGATGCACTATTATATGCCACTGGTTATGCTTGGACTTTGCCAAATGGTGATACAGTGATTACTGATGATCCAGAATTAATTTTCAATTTTCCTGTCGACCCTGGAGCAACATTGGAGTTTTGTGTGCAAGGATTTAATGATTGTAGTATATCGGATTTGTATTGTGAGTCCATTATAATCGCTCCGTTAGACACTGTGTTTGATACAAATATATTTTTGTGTGAAGAGGAATCAACGACGTGGATGGGCATGACTATTGGTCCATATGTGGGGTTGACGGAAGATTTAGTTGATATAATTTCAATTAATGATGTCGACCCAACACTCTTTAATTGCACAACCACGATGTCTGTTCGTGTTTTTGTGTCGAATGAAAATACGGATGATCCTACCGTTGTTGACACGGTTATTTGCGGAACCGATCCATTTTTTGTGTTTGCAGATCCTTACTCAAGTTCTACCACAAATCAATTAATTACGGCGTCCAATGTAAGCGCAGCTGGTTGTGATTCATCGGTCCTTTTGACACTCGAATTCATAGATATAAATGTCGTTTTAAACGCCAGTGATGCCATATGTCAAAATGGTCAAATTGTTCTATGTCCGGGATCCGTTAGTTTTTTACCAGATTCGAACACCGCGAATTTTAATATAAATTATGTTTGGACGCGAACGTCTGACGGACAAATTGTAGGAGGTAATGATTTGTGTCTTGAAATTAACGCAACCGATTTCAACTCAAATACTGAAACGTTTGAATTATCAGTGGAAGCACAACTGAATGGAAAACCTTCTCAACCGTGTGCATTCGGTCCGTTCTCAGTTGAGTTAAATGCGAGTGACTTCGACGTCCCTGCAGGTATAATCTCAGATTCGATAGCTATTTGTTTGGGTAATTCGGCTCAGTTCACCTTTACGCCATCTATTCCTGGCGTGATGGTCTCATGGACGAATTCTGATCCAAATGCAATGGTACTCCAAGAGGATGATGTGAATTATGAAATCATTTTTAATCAAGCAGGTATCTATGAAATATGTGCAACGCCTCAAAATGATTGTGGGGTAGGTGTGCCCGTTTGTCAAATGGTTTTAATTAGCGATTCTATTCAGGTCGGAACACCTAATTATACATGCAACACGTCCCAGGACAGTTTCTTTTATGAAATAAATTTCGAAACAGGTGAACAGCCGTTTATGATTATTACGGGCGAGGGAGAGATGGTAGATTCAATTTATCGATCGCAATTAATTCCAAGTGGTGACATGGTCAATGTGATTATTCAAGACGCAGTTGGTTGCGAAATTCAACTTGATATTGGCCCGTTTTTCTGTAATTGCATAACGGATGCCGGCACTATGCCAGATTCATTATTGCAAATTTGCGGCGACGGATGTTTGCAATCTCAATCAGTCGGTGATACAACGTTTGATTCCAATGATATTTTTGAATATATATTACACGATGACTTCGGAATTAATTTAGGGAATATTATTGCTCGAAATAAAACTGGTGAATTTTGTTTTAGTACTGGCGTGATGGATTTTGATCAGACATATTATATCAGTCTAGTCGTCGGCGAGCCAAACGGATTGACTGATAGTGTGAATCTCACATTGCCTTGTACACGTGTAGCCCCTGGTCAACCGGTGATTTGGAATGAAATACCCAATGCCACAATCGATTTAGTCATAGATTCTACCTGTTCGGATTCGCTGTTGCTGACGGCTATGCCTTCTATAGGACAAGGATTTTGGTCAATAGTTGGCATCGGAGCCTCAGGGTCATTTGATGACGAAACTTCTGATACGACTTTTGTGATAATTGATGATTGCGGGTTGTATACGATTCAATGGCGGGAAGACAATGAGGGTTGTGCTGACTCGACAACTGTGGATATAAATTTTCTTTGCGGACCGGAAATATTTAGTGTACGAGCTTTGTGTAATTCCCAAAATACGGAGATAGATTTTGAAATTATATTAGAAGGGGGACAAGCACCATATGAAGAATTAAATAATAAAGGCTCATTTACCGATAGTCTTTTTACAATCACTGGACTAGCACTAAATGTTCTTGACACATTTACATTTATCGATGCCAATGGATGTGAATTATATTATATTCTTGAAACAGGTAATTGTGAATGCACTACCAACGCTGGATCAATGTCAACAGTCACAGCATCTTCGTGTCAGCAAAACGGTGAAATTGTTTTGAATCACGATCAAAGTGCCTTGGAAATTGACTTAGCAGATTCGCTGAGATATTATGTCCATACAAGCGATGCAGATACGCTAGGTGAAATCGTAGGAATATTGAGTTCCGATACGCTCATATTTTCTGATGGAGATTTTGTTTGCGATAGTACGTACTATGTTTCTGCCGTTGTTGGTCAATGGGATGGAACGGCGATTAACTTGGGAGACACATGTCTCGATGTGAGTAATGGGCAGCCGATTATTTTTAGATGTTCACCGATTGTATTTACAGGACTTGACACGACGATTTGTACAAACACCATTGTGCTGGAGGGTCAAAGTGATTTAAATGCGGGTATATGGACAGCTTTGACACCCGGTGCGACCGTAGTTACAGTAGATTTTCTTACAGCTACGTTTTCATTTTCTGGTCCAGGTGATTATTTATTGCAATTGCTTTCAACAAATGGACAATGTTTCGGTCGTGATACGGTTGTCGTGACAGTAGGGCAATCTCCGCAAATCGTTCGTGCAAGTATCGATACTAGCTGTAGCCTGAGTGGTGAGCATTATACGGTCTCATTTTTAATAAATGGTGGAGACCCTAGCACATATGATATAGATGGTGGAACAATTTCGGGCAATATGTTTATTTCTGATTCCATTGCATCTGGTGATCCTTTTTCATTTATCGTCACAGATACTTTAGGCTGTGGGGCTGATTCGATTAATGGTACTTTCTCTTGTTCTTGTTTGTCGAGTATTGGGCAATTAGCTGAGGAAAGTATTTTGTTGTGTGAAATTGATTCAGTCGAAGCGGCATCATTTTATAATCCAGCAGGGCAAGTGATTGTTGGGAATGATGAACGAAATTATATTTTAGTTGCTGATAGTTCGAATATTCGAAATAGTCAAATAGAATTAAATACGTCGGGTGTATTTCTATTTGATGAAAATACAATGAATTACGGGCAAACATATTTTATTGTACTCGTGATCGGTAATCAAGCATCGCCTGGTATTGTCGATTTAGATGATGTTTGTTTGCTGACGAGTGAGGTATTGCAAGTCACGTGGTTTAAGAAAATTGACTTCGATATAAACGCCCTTTCGCTTGAAATTAATTGTCAGAATGCTTCCATCGGTTTATCGATTGGAACTTTGGATGATACGTCGGGCTATATAGTTACTTGGACCGGTTCAATGGGCGGTGCGGTTTTACCTGCTGATCAAAACTCGCATACACTGAATGTGACGGTGCCAGGCAGATATTCTGTCACGATTGAACATCCAATTGCCGGATGTGATACAACGGCCTTCGTTGATGTGACGCAATCTCCAGATGTGCCATTCGTGCAAATAGAAAACCCAATGGTTTTGACATGTATTGATCGAGAAATACAACTCATCGGTGAGAACTCGTCGATGGGTAATAATATTTTATATAGCTGGATAGGGCCTGGAATTGTTGGTGATACCACGACTTCGAATATATTCGTGAATCAAGCTGGTCTTTATATTCTTACGGTGACTGATACGGCTAATGATTGTGAAATTGCCGCCCCCGTTGAAGTTTTAGCAGATCAATCACCACCAATTGTAAATGCCGAAGCCCTTGGTCAAATAAGATGTATGACGGAGAGCGTGGTGGTCTCTGGAAATAATTCGGATATAGGTTTTTTCATTGGATATGAATGGTCAGTTCTTGATTCTGGTAATATTATTGGTTCGACAAATACAATAGAGACATCGGTGAACGAGCCTGGTGTGTATCAACTAATAGTTACAGATAATGAAAACGGTTGTCAAGATTCTGCTGTCGCTATTGTAACCTATGATGAAAATTTTATTCAGGATATACGGTTAAATATTAAGCAGCCGAATTGTAATGGAGCGCCAGATGGACGCATTGAAATCGCAGAAGTCATAGGCGGCTTGCCTAATTATGAATATTCGTTTGATGGCGGATTAACATTCATTAACGAAAATTTAATTGATAGTTTGTCTTCAGGAATTTATCTGATTGTTACACGCGATCAAAATGGTTGTGAATATTTTGATACGGTCCAATTATTTTCGCCGATTGAATTTTTTGTGAATCTTGGTGAAGACCAAATAATTCCATTAGGGGATGAAGCCATTATAATTGCAGAAACGAACTTGCCCGACTCCCTCCGCTCTGCCATTCAATGGAATCCATTTATTGATTCTCTGACGTCTGATTTATTGCAACAACAATTTACAGCGGGTCTCGGCCACTATGAAATTGCGTTGACAATAACGGATCGGAATGGATGTGTAGAGCGCGATGATATAAACATTTTCGTGATTCTCGAAGAGCGTGTATTTATTCCCACAGCCATGCGCATTGCAAGTGTAAATTCGGATAATCAATTGATTAATATTTACGCTGATCCGACTATGGTGGCATCCTTATCGGATTTCATGATTTTTGATCGGTGGGGAGAAAAGTTATTTGATCGCACTGACGTTCCTGTTAGTCTCACCTTGGATCCATCATTTGCCTGGGATGGGACATTTAAAGGCGAACCCGTGTTGCCTGGTGTTTATATTTTTGTGGTCAACGTGGAGTTTGTTGATGGAAGCAAAGACGTGTTGACTGGAGAGATTCATGTGGTGGAGTAGTTCGTTTTAAATTTTCTGTCCGTCTTCAACTTTCACCCACCAACTTGGTTCTCCTCATATATGATTTTCAAAAGCGACACCGGTGCATTCATTCAGCTCGAGACTATATCGAAAGACAATTGTCATGTGTTGAAGTCGAGTCCTCAAAGCGCATTAACCTTGATTTGGTTTCAAGACGACCAGAGCAGACTCAATATTGATGGGCAGTCACACCAGTTCTACAAACATGATGTCGTTTGTCTAACCGAATTTCATAAAATAAAAGTTGAGGAAGTTGGGCAGATTAAATTACTGCGATTCAACCGGGACTTTTATTGCATTCTTGATCACGATAGTGAAGTCGGCTGTAAGGGCATTTTGTTTTTTGGTGCGGCGCAGTTACCTCGTTTTAAAATAGAGGAGGAGAATCTCGAAAAGTTTAATCATTTATGGTCAGCGTTTGAAATGGAAATCAAAACCAGAGATGATCACCAACTTGATATGCTTCAAATGCTACTGAAACGCATGCTGATCTTAAGCACGCGATTATACAAAGAGCAAACTTCGCAGGATCGCGTTTCTCCAAAACAGTCTGATATTATTCGTGAGTTCAATTTTTTAGTCGAGCAACATTTCCGAACAAAACATGCCGTAAGTGAGTATGCCGAACTGTTGCATAAATCTCCTAAAACGCTGAGTAATGTTTTCGCAAAACTGGGCGAGAAGACGCCTTCTCAATTTATTTACGACCGCATTTTATTGGAGTCGCGACGCGTTCTATATTTTACCGATCAGACTGTTTCAGAGCTTGCATATGCATTGGGATTCGATGACGTGCAGGCATTTAGTCGCTTTTTTAAGCGAAAAGAGGGTGTGTCACCCACGCAATATCGAGAAAATCACGTAGAGGGAAAATTTGCCAACACCTCGGGAAATTCTCGCTAACAAAACCCTATACTCTGGGCTCATCTTTGCATCGTTCAATTAATCATAAAAAATAATAACGATGAAAAATTTCAATGTCCCAGCACGGGAAGATGTATCAGAAAACAATCAAGCCATATTTGATAACCTACAATCAAATCTTGGGTTTGTGCCCAATTTGTATGCATATTATGCAAAGAGCGATACAGCTTTGGCTGACTATCTCGCCTTGCAAAATCGAAAAACTTCTTTAAAAGGACGAGAGCGAGAAGCAGTGAATATCGTTGTCAGCCAAATAAACGGATGCAAATACTGTCAATCTGCTCATACTGTCCTAGGCAAGATGAATAAGTTTACTGACGAGCAAATTATCGAAATTCGCCGAGGTGGTGCTTCGTTCGATCCTAAATTAGACGCCTTGGTGAAATTTGCTGCTGCCGCTACGACAAATCGCGGTCAAGTTTCTGAAGAATTAAAAACCAACTTTTTAGACGCTGGATTCACTGAAGAGAATTTAATCGACACAATAATAGTAGTCGGTGACAAAACAATCAGCAATTATATACACAATATCACAGGATTCGCGATTGACTTTCCACTAGCTCCAGCACTAGAAACCGTCGCAGCTAGCTAAAAAATATTATTGATTCAAACTATTAAAATTAAATTATTATGAAATATTTCATTTTATCTTTCCTATTCGCTGTTTTATTCCTAGCTCCAAACATGAGCCAAGCGCAAACAGTGAAAACTATAACGCTTGAACAAACGCCAGGTGAATTTTCCATCCAATCACTCACCGTGGCTCCGGGCTCCTATGTTTTTGATGTGACAAACAATGGTATCGACCACGCCGTAGGATTCGTTGTAGCACCAGTCGGAAAAACAGATCAAGAGCACCACATCCAAGAAGCATATGTCCAAAAGACAATTTCTGACGGTGAATCTTCAAAATCAAAAGTAGTAACCCTTGAAAAAGGAGAGTACGTGTACTTTTGTCCATTAAATCCGACGCCGCAATATAAGTTGATAGTCAAGTAAGGTGTAATTAAAATTAAAAACTAGAAATTAAGCCGAGTGTAATTTGCATTCGGCTTTTTTTTTTAATTGACGCTCAACCTGCAAGGTTTAGTAAAGCCCCAGGAGAGCAAAATCTTGGAGGTTTAGTCCGTAATTTAAATCGGAAATAAAAACTCCTGACCCTTCCGTTGTTTGGCGTCTCGCCAATCCTTAGATGCTGACCGAAAGTTGACCGACCTTGCGAGCGTCAGTAGAACTAAGTGAGCGTCAGTACAACACCATAAGTTTCCAAGTATTTTGAAATTTGCTCTGACACGGCCACGGCAATTGTCGGCGGGGACGCCAACAATGGAATATGTTAGAGATGATAGGATCGTAAAATTATATTTTGAAAAATGAATGTTCAACCTGCAAGGTTTAGTAAAGCCCCAGTAGAGCAAAACCTTGGAGGTTTAGTCCGTGAATTGAAAAACGGTCAACGTTATTCAGGCATCAACAATGAACAAACAGCCAACAGCTAATAGCCAATAGCCAACAGCCTCTTCTCACCCAATCCGCTCTCGAACCAACCCTAGCGCATAATCCAACTGTCCTTGTCGATCAAGACTCGTATTGTCAATCACAATCGCATCCTTTGCCTGCCGCAATGGTGCTATATCTCGCGTCGAATCGATATGGTCACGCAGCAATAAATTCTTTTTCACCTCTTCTCGACTCACTAATTTTCCTTTGGCCTTTAATTCCATCCAACGGCGTTCGACTCGCACATCGGTATCCGCCGTGAGGAAAAATTTAATCGTCGCGTCCGGAAACACCACAGTGCCAATATCACGGCCATCCATGATCACATGATGTTGCTCACTCAATTGTCGTTGAAGTGCAACCATGCGCGTACGCACCGGTCCAATGACAGACACTTGACTAACAAGTGCGGACACACGATGCTCTCTGATGTCTTCTTCTACGATACGGCCATTTAATCGAGTAAGACGCTTACCCGTGCGATCAATAAAATCTATCGTGAGTGCATCCACGATTTCAGCAATTTGATCGTGGTTCGCTAATGGAATGTTGTGATTAATGATATAGAGTGTCACTGCACGATACATCGCTCCGCTATCGATGTGCAAGTAATTCAATGCGGCAGCCATATCTTTTGCCAGCGTGCTTTTGCCACACGAAGAATATCCATCAAGCGCTATTTTATGAAAACGAGCTGCCATACGACCACAAAATAAAAAAGTCTTGCGCAGTTTCTCACGCAAGACTTTTTTATTATCGTTTTATTTCAGATCGCTCTTCTGTAATAATAGGAGTTATGGTAGTCATTAGTGAATCTAAAAATAATCTATTCTTGAAAGGAAAAGAATTTGCCGAAGGCGTTTACATAAAATAACTGTACATTTCTGTTACTCCTCTAA
>ENA-ORXU01000311-ORXU01000311.1-marine-metagenome-genome-assembly--contig:-NODE-311-length-60539-cov-4.422067_pt1 | contig 60539 bp, 47 predicted proteins | sample MGYA00237869_ERZ511484 | MGnify/ENA metagenome assembly ERZ511484 | reverse complement strand
CACATCGACTTGATCGCAAACCATGCCTATATCGTTGCGCAATAAGTCGACAATCGTATAATGCTCAGCCAATTCCTTTTCATCTTCACGCAGCCGTGTTTGAGCATCAGGTAATCGTGCATCGATCGTGCCTTTCATCGGAAAAGTGCGTAATTCATCACCTTCAATACGCACAAATGTTTCAGGTGAAAAAACCACAAATTTATCTTGATAATATAATTTATAGCGTGCTTGGGCAATTTCATATAGTTCTGCCAAATTCAAATCAGCAGAAATTTCAGTGGATGTACACAAATTTAATAAATAAGTATTTCCATGGGCAATCTCATGCATGACGTGATTGAACTGGCGCTCATAAATTTCAAAGGTAGGAGCTTTGACTTTTAATTCGTTTAGATTGCATGAGGCATTTCGATTAAACGGCGGTGAATTAATTTCGAAATAAATATTTGCAGCTAGACTATCTTCAATTTCCCAAACATCTCCTTGCATGCGATCAAAAGGAATAACTGCAAAAAACGGTGTCCCTGCCTTGAAGTATGCATTCATTTTATGGACCCATGTCGGCTTTTTATCCATAATTACGATAGATACTGATACACTAAAAATGCAGCTATGTAGGCCAAGGCACTCATTCCGATAAATTGAAGAATTGGCCATTTCCATGTGCCGGTTTCACGCTTGACGATGGCCAATGTACTCATGCATTGCATCGCTAAAAGAAAAAAGACAAGAAGTGACATAGAAGTAGCAAAATTAAATACTGGTTTGCCTGTCTTTTGATTGATCTCATTAGATAATCGTGTTTGCAGCGCATCTTCATTCCCGTTATCTCCCATGCTATAAATGGTTGCCATTGTACCTACAAAGACCTCGCGTGCCGCAAAAGAAGCCAATAAGGCTATACCAATTTTCCAATCGTAGCCCAAAGGCTCAATGACAGGCTCCATCCATTTTCCTACGATACCGGCATAAGACGCCTCAAGTTTTTTTGATCCAATATGCGAGTCCCGTTCGTCCGGACTGAATTGACCAGTTTCAGCTTCTATTCTAGCTTCGTTTTCAGCCTCGAGCATGGCCTCACCCGGACCAAAAGATCCTAGAAACCAAAGTATCATCGAGATAATTAATATTATTTTACCGGCCTCTAGGACAAATGATTTGGTCTTATTCCACATTTGAATTAGAACGTCTTTGAGTTGTGGCATTTTATAATGTGGCAACTCGATTAGCAATTCAGATGAATTTTTTCGCTTGAAAATTAATTTCAATAAAAATCCAAAAATTAACGCGGCCAGGACGCTAGCAAAATATAGAGATGTAAATACGAGTCCTTTGAGATTAAATACACCGAAAACAGTAATGGCCGGAACAGCCAATCCAATTAATATCGTGTATACAGGAATGCGAGCAGAACAACTGACAAACGGAGAAACCAAAATTGTAATTAATCGCTCCTTTTCATTTTCAATTGATCGAGCTGACATGACTGCCGGAATAGCGCAAGCACCTGCGGACATTAACGAAACCAAGCTCCTTCCCGACAGTCCAAATCGTCGCATAACATGATCGAACATGTATACGACGCGGGCCATATAGCCCGATTCTTCCATGAGTCCCAAAAGAAAAAATAATATAGCAATCTGTGGCACAAATACAATGATACCGCCTAATCCCGCCAACAACCCATCCACTAAAAAATCTGCCACCATTGTTTCGCCAAGAATGTTTCGCAAACCATTTCCACTAACCGCAATGATCTGATCAATCCAATTCATCGGCAATTCCGACCAGGCATATATTGCTTGAAAAATAAATAATAAAATCGCAAAAAATATTAAAGCACCAAAAATCGGATGTGTCACAACACGATCCAGTTTATCCGATCGAGACAGAACTGGTTTTCTTAAAATACGTTGTACTTCATGTTCTAATACCTGTAAAGACTCATATCGTTTTAGCGTCTCGGCGATTTGTAATTTTGTACGTTCAGATTTAAAAAGTGTAGGCAACTCGTCAATGACTTTCGGTATGCCAGTTTTTTCTTGATGGTGAAAGTAAAGTAATCGACGGTATAGGTTATGTGTCGGAAATAAATAATTTGTGTCCGATAAGAATGTAATTTCTTTTTTTGTTAGTTCATAATAGTGCTTGACAGATTCAATTGGACTATCAAGTTGGCTTTTAAGCCAAGACTTCAATGCCGACTGATTCGCCTTTCCAGGTTTATTTTGTAGGAATACAGGAATATTAAAAAAGGCTTCCAGCTTACTCTTTATGGCTTCCGCGTCGACATCGTCAAGTTTATCCAACATCGTGAGTATCATGACACAAGGAAGTCCTAAATCGAGAAGTTGTGTGAGCAACAACAACTGTTTGTCCAACTCGGTGACGTCCGCCACATATAAAATCAGGTTCAGGTCACTCGCTGCCTCATCAGCTAAAATCAACTTGACTAATTCAAATTCGTCGGAAGTATTTGGATACAGGCTATAAGCACCGGGTAAATCCAGAAGATGTGTTTTGGTGTCTGAGAGCAAATCGATAGTACCAGAATGCACCTCAGTCGTGATGCCTGGGTAGTTACCAGTTTTTTGACGCAAACCGGTCAGTGCATTAAATAGTGTGGTCTTCCCACTATTTGGATTTCCCGCTAGCCCTATGGTTTTCAACTCAGGATTTTTTCTTTTACATCCACTTCAACAAGCTCCATCCGGCTAAGTTCGAGTGCCGAAACACCAACGCGCTTGTCATCACAGCTCACATAAAATGCTCCACCAAAAGGTGCTCTCCTTATCAATCGAATGACTTTTCCCGGTATGATCCCCATACAGACAAGCTTCACGCTCGTTGCATTATCGGATATACGTCCCACACGATAGTATCTTCCTGCAATCATGATTTGTATTTAGACTCAATCTAAAGTACGAAAATATGAAAAAGTTCTGGCATTGGTAGCTCGATCTGACATATGTTTTGTCATGGCATTTCAGAGGGAAGGTCGTGGATAAATTTGGATGAAATTTCACGCGACTTTTATTATTGGATCATGCTTCGAAAGGACATAAATCAGAATATGTAATACAAAAGCAAAATGGCCATAAGACTGAAAATGCTGATCAAGGTGATCAGGATCAACGAGAGCAAGAAAAATTTTAAAATCGTCTTTCCCCAGTTTTGACGATAAAAGTTTTTCATCGCAATCAAAAAGTATAAAGCAAAACCACCTACTACAAAATCCAGGATGTCTTTGTCAAACCAATATTCAATCAGAAGACCAATAATACCCAAGAAAAATAAAAATGCATTCGTTTGAAAGAGAAATGTCAAGTGCTCAGAATAATATATTTTTCGGCGAATGTAAAATAGTTTAAAGACCAAAGCTATTATAGGTATAAATAAAAATATTAATAAAGGAGCTTTATCATAAAGATAGTTAATGAAGTCTCCTGGCTTTTGGCGAGCAAATTTTGTGAAAAAATCATATGCTTTTTTTCTATTGTCAGTCGTATCATAGCCCATTTGCAATAAGGCCTTTGATGTCTCCATCTCTGGATGATCTTTTGCAAAACGGTATGCCTCTAGGCCAATAAAATCTTTTACTGGCTTAACCGTATCTGTGCTCGGAATAATTAAATTGACTGAATCTTCCGTAATTTCCAAATTCGTCACAACTGAATCTTGGACGGTTGGCTCGTCATCGACAAATTGTAGAGCGTCATTCCACTGACTGGTATCTTGGGTAGCTCCTGAAACTAAAAAAAATACTACACTAAAAAACATGTACAATCGAAACGGGACCACATATTTTACCCGTTGTCCATCGACATATCGCCTCGACAAGACTCCTGGTTTAATTAAGAATGGACCAAGGCTTCTTAGAATTTTGGAATCAAAGGAGAAAAAATTGCCTAAAGATTCGGAAATGTATTCCCGCACAGATAGGCGTCTGGTATCATTTTTTTGCCCGCAATTGGGACAATAGTTTTCTTCAGTTGGCAATGCTGTATGGCAGTTTTGGCATACAATGCCTTTGACTTTGTTCAAATTCTCACTCACTTCGCCAATATAAGTCCGTTATCTGCCAATATTACATAATTATAGGATGAAAATAGTATTACACTCGATGGAAATCACACTCCATATTCGCAATAGCTTAATAAATCGACACCTCAAGTGGATGTTCCGTTGTCTTACACCGGTCGTTGTCGGCATTTCATTTCGGATAGCTAGTTGTATATAACTTTGCATTCCTAACTATTTAATACTTTCGGCAATCGATTCTCAAAATACGTTACGTTGATCTCATTTTTAAAAAAGATACTAAAACCACTCATTCGCCTAAGTCCTATCCCGCTGACCGCTGGCGAGCGAATCGATCGTCAGACGAAGGCAATCATCGAGCGTGTTTGTCATGCAGATAGCAATTGCATAGATATTGGCGCTCATAAAGGAGAGATTTTGGATATCATGATTTCTGCCGCGCCAAATGGAGAGCATTTTGCTTTTGAACCATTACCTCCATTTTACAGCGAACTTCAGGAAAAGTATCAAGCCCAGCGCATCGTCTTGTTCAATTGTGCTTTGAGTGATGAAACTGGAGAATCAACTTTTCAATACGTCAAATCTAATCCGGCCTATTCCGGGATTTTGAAACGTGAATATGATCGCTCGCACGAGGATGTTGAAGAGATTGTGGTAAACCTGAGGAAACTCGATGATTGTATACCTGTGCATGTGGCTATAGATTTCATTAAGATCGATGTTGAGGGCGCCGAACTACTAACTCTGAAGGGCGGTAAGCGGATTTTACAATCCAATAAACCAGTGATCGTTTTGGAACACGGAGAGAAGGGCGCCGGCAGTTATGGTTATCAAGCTGCAGATCTCTGGCACTATTTTAATGAACTTGGATATCAGCTATACACACTCAAAGGGTATCTAAAACAAAGCAATGCCCTGACCCTTGAAGAGATTACAAATCACTATAACCGTGGTGATGAATTTTATTTTGTGGCGGTTTGACCGCCTTGCACATCTACTTCGCGCCTGAAGTTGCAGTCGGTGCAGTAGCTTCAGCATATTTCTTGCCTGTCCACTTCCCTAACCATTCGACATTCTTACCTACTTTCTTGTAGTTTAAATAGATGTACTCTGCATCCTCTTTCGAGTTGCGATGAATCAGGATATTAGATTGACCTGACTTGATGCTGAAGTAGTATTTGCCCTTTCCTTTCGTATAATGCTTCTTTGCCATATATGTCTAATTTTCATAGTATCGAACGATGACCACATACTTCACCTGTTGACACAACTTGACTTAGTTTATGAAATAGCAACGCAAGGTACGAAAAAATGTTCTGAGTTCTTTGGTTCGCCGTTCCCAGTTCAAAGTTCCCAGTTCAAGGTTCGAAGTTCATTGCTCAAAGTTAGCTGATGTGATTGATGGTTGGTCGGGGGTCTTCAATGCCGACATTGAACCCCGTGAACTTTGAACCCCAGATCTCATAATGTTCATGCTCTATCCGCAATGACTAGAACTTTGGACATTATATCCTTCTAACCCTTTGAGCATTGAACCACCTGAACACTGAACCACTCGAACCTTGAACTGCTTGAACATTAAACTCCCTGAACTTTGAACCCCTTGAACATTGAACTCCCTTGAACTTTGAACTTTGAACCCCTTGAATCCCGCAAATCTCAAAATCTGTGATTTTATCGATTTACGAGGATGCACGACATAGCAGCAAAATTGTAAATTTTGACTATGTCGGCACATTGAACCTATCCAACGAGTTTAACCCCACCTTTATCAATATGCAAAGATCGCAATGCCGTAGACCGCGCATTGACATCATCTCCGTTTTCCAAACGCAACACACCTCGGGGGCAGACAGCACTGCATATACCACATCCGACACAACTGGAACGGACAATATCTTGACCGCGTTGTGCATACCATCGTACATCGATTCCCATTTCGCAATAAGTCGAGCAGTTTCCACATGATATACACTGTCCACCGTTTGAAGTAATTCTAAATTTGCTAAATAATTTTTGTTGCAAACCCAAGATGGCTGCCATGGGACATCCCATTCGACACCACACGCGATTTCCGAATATCGGATAAAATCCTGTGCCAATGACACCGCTAAATATTGCACCTATTAAAAAGCCATAACTAGAACGTAGTTTTTCTGCGTCAAATAAAAATACGTTGCTACCAGAAGCATAATGTATTCCGATCAAACTGACGATAATCGCTAAATATGCAATGGCTCCAATTTCTGCATCTTTTTCAAGAGCCTCTCTTTTAAAATAAAAAATAAGACCGCACAGCACGGTTAGAAATACACCTGCACCAATTAAAAATATATTTTTCGTTAGCCAATATTTACTCGCATCAGTTCCGAGATAGCTGTACACGACAGCAGTCGTCATGACAACAACAAATACTAGCACACTATGTATAACCCATCGCTCCACTTTCCATGCCATCAAACTTTTATCAGATAATTGTCTGAAAGGATCACCCGCAGTTTCTGCTAAGCCACCGCAACCACATACCCAACTGCAATACCAGCGCTTACCAAATTTATAGGTTAAAATCGGGGTAATCACGAATATCGAGAGGACGCCGAATATCAATAACGCCACACCCACAGTTCCGGCTGAAATAAATTCATCGACTCGATACTGTTCAAAATTGTAATAATTTAATGGCCACACATTCTTTAAATCATAATAAGGCAGGCTCCAAGAGTCACTATTTAATCGAGCCATAAATTCAGGAATTAAAAAGGCAAAAGCTGTCTGAAAAAACATGACGCTTACAGTTCTGATCTTTTCATAGCGATTATGTCGATACTTCCAAAAGAATTTGATACCGAATGCGAGAATAGCAACTGTGTACAACGTTCCATAGACAAACCACTGACTTGCGGGATTGCCACTAAGGGCCTTACTCAGCGGGTCAAAAAATGCAATTAAACCAGTATTAGCACCGTCAGCATTTAATCCTAGATACTGTGGGTAAAAATAAAGCACTACATAAAATCCCGTCAAGGCAATACCGCTCACCCATGCTAAATATCCTCGGCTAGACATTGATTTGAAGTAGACTCCGTCATTTTTTATTCCGGCCTGCTTATCAGCGTATGCACCTTTAGCATACAAAACGATTCCAATAAAAATAGCGCTCAGCGAGACCGTCAACCAAAGCGTTTTCATTGGAAAATTGACATTGAATAAAGCTAATAATAAAATTCCCAAACCGACAACACCGATTACCGTAGCGATTTTTTGAATTGTATTTATTTGTGCAGGCGGCTCTCCAGTCAGTGACATATTTCGTTGTACAACATCCATATTTTATTCTATTTTAAAAAAATAAGTGGTTTAATTATTAATTTAATTTGAGTTGCGATAGGCCGCTTGAATATCTTGTTCAAAAGATTTATAAAATTCTGGATCAAAGTTTGCCTTGCGCAAATTAGATATTATGTAGTCTGTCGACCGCTCTTCATCCAACCATTGATGAAATACTTCTTGCCGCATGCGGATACCAAAAGTATTAATACCTAAAAACTTCCCAGTTGATTCCTCTGTGCAGATTGTGATACATTTATCGTCGTCCTCGTGAATCCAATGAAAGTGTTTTTCATCATCTCGCGGCTTGGCAAATACCCATCCATACGTTTGATATTCGATATCAAAAAACTTAGCGCTATTAAACCAATGACCAGGATTATAGGCTGTTCGCTCACCACAAATAGTATGAGCAACTGTCTCTCCCATGATGCGGCCCGTGTACCAGACGGCCTCAACCGGTCGTCGGTTCCCAATGGATTCATGCTGTTGCGCGCAATCACCTATCGCGTAAATATCTTCGACATTCGTCTCCAAATAGCGATTCACAAGCACACCTTTGCCCGATTCTATAGCCGAAGATTTTATCAATTCAATATTTGGCGAAACACCTGCCGTCAACCCGACCAAATCACATTGAATTTGTTCCTGTGTTTCTTTTATAATAATTGATTCGGCATGGCCAGCATCATTGCCATTTATTTTTTCAAGATTAACACCTAGCCGCAGGTCAATATGATGCGACAAAATATGTCTGTTCAACATAGCGCTTTCACCCGCTGGTAAAACACCATTCCAAAAACTATTCTCGCGTACTAAAAACGTCACTGGAATATTTCGGGTATGAAGCATTTCAGCCAACTCAATTCCGATAAGACCGCCTCCTACTATGACACCTCGTTTGCACACATTATTATTTGGCGCTGTTTTTTCAAGCTGTTGTAAATCCTGAAAACTATATAGCCCTTGCACACCGTCCAAGTCTTGACCTGGCCATCCAAATTTATTTGATTTAGATCCTGTCGCGATAATTAATTTATCGTAGGACATTTCACTTTGGTCTTCAAGGGACAACGTTTTTCGCTCAGAATTAATTGATGAAACTCGCCCACGTTTTAATTCGATCCGATTTTTCTTCCAAAACCAATCTTCATATGGTTTCGTGTGTTCGTATTTCATATGGCCCATATAAATATACATGAGCGCCGTGCGACTAAAGAAATAATCAGTTTCAGCGGAGACCACAGTAATATTATGGTCGCTCAATTTTCGAATAAATCTCGCGGCCGTAATGCCGCTAATTCCATTTCCGATAATTACTATGTGCATGGGCTAGTTGATTGATGCTTTTTATGGTTCAATGCGTTTGTCTAGTCACTTCCAAAAATCCTCAGAATAAAAAACACTTTTTCGGAGAGATTCCTAAAAAGTGAATATCGCATCCAAAATCAGCTCAATTTATGACGTTGTCACTTTTGGAGTTGACTAACCGTTCAAAGCTAGCGATTCAAATGCAAATAATTGAATCTTATGCAGAAACTGGTCCGCCATAGCCATCAATATGGAACCTCGCTGATTGTTGAAAAAACGAACCACAAGTGGCCATTAACGCGTATTGCAACCAAAATCGTGTGTTATTGTGTTAACAAATCGATAAAATGCAAAACATGTCAGCCTACATTATTATATTTGTACCAATCACCTTACTGATTGTAAATTACTAGACATGAAACAAACTTTACTCTTACTGTTCATATTTTCTTTCACACTGTCGGTGACTGATGCTCAGACGTTTAGCTACAAAGTCGATCAACCAGATTCGACTTTCGTGCTGAATGAAGGTGTCTTTCAAGATATAGTCATTAAAGACTTTGTCGACAACCTACTGGCAGCAGACAATGATCTAGTCTGGCGAAAGAGAGATGTTTCCATGCCTATTGGTTGGACTAGTGCTGTTTGTGACAAAAATGCATGTTACAGCGAGACAACCTTTACACGTGGTTTTACGATGGACCCAAATGAAACTGGAACCATGGATCTTCACCTATATACCAATCGAGTAGGTATGGAAGGTGATGTTGGTGTCGTTGAGGTTTGCGTCTATGAAGAGGGAGATACGACCACAATGCAATGCCAAGAATATACATTCAGTTCTCAACTATCTTCGACTCAGAATCAGAATCAAATCGAGGCGGAATTACATCTGGCTCCGAATCCAGCAGTTAATTATTTCGAAGTGAAGACAGAGAGTAAGATTGGCAATGTAGAAGTCTATAATATCATCGGGGCGAAAGTTCGTACGTTTAACGCCGACAATGATGGTTCATATGATGTGGCGGATTTGTCAAGTGGTATCTACTTGGTGCGTGTCTATGATCAATCGAATAGTCGAGTATTATCGACGCTGCGATTGAAGAAAAGGTAATTTAAATACAGATTTTATCGTTGTTCATAAGAGTTTAAAACACTATATTTGATCAACCTAAAAATATAAATGCGGCTCGAAGCCGTGTTCAAAGTTCGGTAATAGGGTTTAGTTCATACCAAGGGAGCCCGGTCATCAGAATCCTTTCTGACGCCGGGTTTTTTTATTGTATTATCCATCAGTTAATTATATATTCAATTATATCATAATGCGAACATCAGTTTTCAGACGGGCTCATTTCAATGCCGCACATCGATTACATAATGCGGCCTGGAGCGACGAGAAGAACAAGCATGTCTTCGGTCCTTGCAACAATCCGAATTACCATGGGCATAATTACGAGTTAGAAGTGAAGGTCACAGGAGAGGTGGATGAAGTCACTGGATTCGTCATTAATTTGGATGATCTAAAGGGATACATTAAAACGGAGGTGGAGGATCATCTCGATCATAAAAACCTTAATCTGGATGTGCCGGAATTTGCTAGCATTAATCCGACAGCTGAAAACATCGTGAAGGTGATCTATGAGCGCTTGCGTCGAGTTGTCGATGAAAAGTACGAACTTCATATCCGACTGTATGAAACGCCAAGGAATTTTGTTGAATATCCTGGGTGATTTTGAGACTCGTCTGTCTTGAGGCCAAATGCGAAGACGAGCCTCAGCGTATTGCCAAAAACCTAGTTCAGCCTCATTCGATCAAGCGGAATTTCTAGACGCATTAATATTACCATACAAAGATCTGATCACAATCTTTTCATACAAATTCTCAAATGATGATCCTTCATTGATTTTTTGAAGTGCATATTGTTGGATGACCAACAATGGCAGAACAATCTGCTCACGCATTAGAATCGATTCTTTTGAAATAGGTTCTTCTTCCATGAGTTGGTCATAACCGGCGATTTCCAAAATCAAATTTTTTGTCAGAGTATATTCGGCATGAAGGTTTTGCCAAAATTCGGAAAACTCTTTGTCATCCTTGATGTAAGAAGTTAATTCAAAATAACTTTTCGTGAGCGACATCATACTATTCAAAATTAACGCGCGGAAGAAAGGAGCTTCATTGAATAAGCTTTTAACTTGATCCATTTTACCATCGTCTTTCATCGTTTTCAATGCGGTACCAATGCCATAGTAGCCTGGCACATTTTGTTTTAACTGACTCCATGATCCAACAAATGAAATAGCGCGTAAATCTGTTAATTCAAGTTTGGCTTTATTACCTCTTTTACCCGGACGGCTTCCAATCTTTGCTTGTTTGTAATAACGAAGTGTGCTCTTTTTTTCTAAATAGTCTAAAAACTTATCATGATTTTTGAGTTGCAAGTATTTATTGTAACTCAAATCTGCCATTTCATTTATTAGGGCTCTATTTCGCTCAGAAATATCTTCTGCGTGTTGCGAAATTCCTGCAGTAACTAGTTGCTCACAGTTATGGATGAACTGCTCATTAGTGCCATAGGTGCTCGTAATGGTTTGGCCTTGTATGGTTAAGTGGATTTCATCGTTGGCGATATTTTTGCCCTGGGCAGCGTAGAATCTATGTGTTTTTCCTCCTCCACGCGCTGGCGGACCTCCGCGACCGTCAAAGAAAATAACTTTATAATCATGCTCTCGACAAATGGCAGTCAGTCTTTCTTTGGTTTGAAATATAGACCAGTTAGCCTTCAGATACCCTCCATCTTTTGTGCCATCAGAAAAACCTAACATGATCGTTTGTACGACATTTCTTCGCTTGAGATGATCGGCATAAAATGGCAGATCAAATAATTCTTTCATGATATTTGATGACTCCTTCATCCCTTTCATGGTCTCAAATAGTGGTACCATATCAAAATTGATCTCATTCTTTTTATATCCACACCATCTAAAAAGTGCATAGACAAATAATATCGCATAAATGTCTTCAGAATTACTGATGATATATCGATGACAACCTTCTTCACCGTTGCGTTCTTGTATTGTTTTTAATTGCTTAATGTTATCGATTGTATCTTGCAACGTGTCATTTGAGTATTGTAACCCGTCAAGATTCATCGTCTCCTCACTCAATATTTGAATTAATTCAGCCTTGCTCAGTTCGGATATTTCATTATTTACTCTACCATTTTGTATGAGTATTTCTTTAATCAGTTGATGGTGTTTACTATGATCCTGACGGATATCCATACTAGCAAAATGCGATTTGAAAATCGTCAATTTATCTATGAAATTATCAACTTCATCAAGAAATAAACTTTGGTATTTTTCTACAATTAGTTTACGGATTATTTGCATCGATTGCTGAATGGATGCCAAAGGTATAATAGCTTCTTGATCGAACATGGCTTCATAGAGCATGGATCTGATCTTGGTCAATTCTTCGGCGACTCCTTTGAAGGTCAGAAGTGATTGCAAATCTTTAGCATTATTATAGTAACACTTGGCAATAGCAGTTCGTAATTCATCGGCAACCTGCCGCGTGACTTTTGCCGTGACGTATGGGTTTCCATCTCTATCTCCACCCGGCCAAAATCCAAGTTCGACCAAATTTGTGTTATCGAATTGCCCTTGATGAAATTGGCCGTTGATCTTTCCATAAAGAAATGCGATAGAATCATAATAAACCGTGCGCAAATAGTAAATGATATTTCTGGCTTCATCAATCGGTGTTGGTTGATGACTATTAAGTAGGGACGTCAAACCCAACTGTCGCAGTAAGTCATAAACACTATCTATATCATCGTCTGTAATGGACCGGCGAAGACGCTTGATGATTTCCAAAACACTGGGTGGATAAAATTGTGTGGGGTGTGCAGTGAAGACTATTCTTGCACTAAACTTGTTGAGACGCTCTAACGCCTCCATCTTTTGTTCTGTCGAAAATCCAGATTTCCCGAATACATCCTTTACCCGCACATAGTCACCACCGGAGTTGAGTTCGTCAAATGCCGCATCTTCTACGCTATCAAATAAAACGACTTGTCGCTCTACGAACTGAATCACCCGAAACATATAGTCGATCTGCTGCTGTTCGTCCTTGATATTAAGTGTATGCTGAAAAAAATTGCCCAATATTTCATTAGGCTTCTTATTCAGTTCCAGATCTTTCTTGCACACTTGCGCCAATAAAGGAATGGTGGCGCCTGTCGAGCCTATACCGCTGTATGGTAAATTTAAAAATAAGCTGCTGTACAGATTAAACTTATTTTTTACTGAACGATTAAACTGTTCGACGCGATTGGCTGCTGTTTGTATTTGCATAGGGGTAAATATAACGCAATCATAAGGAGTAGTTTTTGATTCTTCGTCCGGCTAATGGCATGTAATATACCAGACTGACATACACACTATTTACTATTCAACATATTATACCTCGTGTTGAAATTTATGAGGTATCCCTTTTTTGCTTTATCGCTTAAAAATGATCTCGCTATCAAACTATGCACGGACTGTTTATTCGCATCAAATATTTCCAATAGACTTAGAACTCTTTTTTCTTTAATACCTATTTTTTTTCCGAACTCTATAAAGCTACTTCTCCTAGGAACCCTAGCCGAACCATCTTTGAACAGTCCTTTTTTCAAAGCGAAATAAGTATCCGAGACATGTATTCGCGTGTTCAACAGATCATATGCAGGACTCAAAATATAATCTCCTTGTGGTGTCTCAATTAAAGAAAAATTCTTCAAATGCGCATCTCCGTTTGAAAATAAAAAATTGAAAATTATCAACTTATAAAATTTTTCTATTTCAACTTGATAGGCTCCAACATATTTATGTATTAAATCGGCAATCTCTTCATAACTTATATCTCCATATTTAAAATTAGATCCATTGGTGTCTATTGATCTTTGTGATAAACTGGCAAAGTCTTCTACGCCCCATTTAGTTCCGTCTGATCGGACATCGAAGCGCTTGGTGATATATGCGGGTTCTCCGGACAGGAAAAATATTAGCGCATTTTCAGCTGTTTTAATATTATAAATCTGACTTGCGATTTGCATGGTGAGATGTTCGTTTGCAGGAACTTGATCGACCAACTTGAGATCTCGAGGTATCGGTTTTAGAATATAAGTCCCTTGCTCTTCCGCCTCCGTCAAAGTCAATTTATTTTTTATTAAGGTGAGTGATAACTTCTCCTGTACTCCAGAGATTGAAATACGCTTTCGATTCTCTATAAAATACTCATTATAGTCTTCAGATTGACTTGGGCTGTTATATGGTAAAATATGATCGACCCCTTTATTTACAAAAAGATTTCTTCGACAACTAGGTGAGTATGTGCTAAACCCTTCTTTTAATGTTCCTGGGCATCTATCTAATTGTCTAACCATTTATACCATTTCTTTTACATGCACGGCTCCAATTGTGTTTTGAGACGAAGTAGCCAAGAGCAACCCAAACTGGTCTTTTTCATTGATTTGAAATTGTCTCAATTGTAGTTGCTTATTAACGCCTTCTGCCAGCATATTGGCGAAAAAAGGAAATAAATACGTGGACTTATATGTGCCCTTGTTTTTAGGCATTGTCAAACTTACTGCGGGGCAGGTATTATTATTGAAATAAACTTGATCATATTCAAATTTGAAAGTTTTATCATCCTCTTCGGTTAATATTCCTACCAATGACGAATTTCGATACACTTCGCACTTTCTCATTATTTCTGAGTTTTGATTGTTAATGCTAAACCTAGTACATCGAGAATAGTGATGACCGTCTTAAGAGTAGGATTGGTGTTTCCGGATTCTAGCCCCTTAATTGTTCTGAGCCCGATTTCAGAGAGTTCTGCCAACTGCTCTTGGTTGATGCCCAATGTCTTTCTTCTTTTCTTAATCAACTTGGCTAACTCTACAACATGCATTATAATGCCCTTTTCATGTAAAATTACGAAAAAATAGCATAATAAAGCTTGATAAGTGCATTATAATGCATTATTTATGAAATAACGTAGTTCAAACAGAATTACATAAAATAGTGCATTATACAGCACTTTTATACGTGATGGATTATGCAATGGAATTTAGTGTACGTTGTGTATGCTATTCATGCGCAGTCACATTATTTTATTTGTGTTCTTAATATTTTTCAGCCCCTCCCTTTCCAAAACACACCCTATCTTCATCTCATGTTTTCATCGATACAAGGTCAAGATCATATCGCCAACTACGTCGTGCAGGCAGCGGCCAATGAGCATCTGCCGCATACCATGTTGCTTTCGGGCAAGGCTGGGTATGGGCTTTTTCCGATGGCGATGGCGATCACCAAGTTCATCATGTGTAGCAATCGCGCGGATGATGCATGCGGTCAGTGCGCCAACTGTTTCAAAGTAGATAAATTGCAACATCCGGATCTACATATCTTTTTTCCCACGAGCAAATCGAAAGTGACGACTGCACACGTGATGGCGGATTTCAGAGAGATGTATGGACAGCATGAATTGTTTGATTATGTCGACTGGATCGAAATGATGAATGACGGTGAAAATCTGAATATTAACGCCGACATCATCGCTGACATCAATAAAGCTTTTGGATTTAAAAGCTTTGAAGATGGGCCACGAGTCTTCTTGATTTGGGGTGCCGAATATCTCGGACAGCAGGGTAACAAACTTCTAAAAGTGATCGAAGAACCGCCAGAAGATGCCTACATCATTCTTATGGCGGAGAATCGGCATGCGATATTGACCACAATATTAAGCAGATGTCAAACGCAATTGCTCAAGCCGCTTTCTACAGATGCTATGCTCAGTGCTCTGTCATTGGAAGAAAATGACGACAACATACAATTAGTGCAAGCCGCTATAGGCGATTTAAAACAAGCCAAAGTATTGATGTCCCGTGGTCTGGATGAATTTCATCACTTATGGCTAACCTATCTACGCGCTGGATTCAAAGGCCACCCGACGGAACTCCTCAATGTGAGCGGCGATATCGCTAATCGGGGAAAATCATTTTGCCGCCAATTCATACATTACGGTATCGGCCTCATCAGCAAAATGCTACGCAGTGCCATGGGTATTCCATTGGAAGAAGATCCAGCCGTAGAAAAACTCGCCCAACTACTTGATATTAAACAGTTAGAAGATTTCAATTTACGTCTTCAGGAAGATTTCGGACATGTGAATCGGAATGCTAAACTTAATATTTTGTTTGCCTCACAAGCGCTATGGATTCATGAGATGTTCAAAGTTCGGAGTTCAAAGTCGGTTTAAAGTTCAAGTTCGGTTCAAAGTTCAAGGGGTTCAAAGTTCAAGTTCGGTTCAAAGCTCAAGGGGTTCATGGTTCAAAGTTAAAAGGGGTTTTTGGCCGTGCGAAGAATTGTGATCGGCGGCTTTTTGTTTACATGAAGTTTGGAAGGATATAGGTTCTGGTTAAAGGGATTTTTTAAATTTCGAGCGGGAGCTCAAAAAGTCCCAGCGGGGCAAAATCTCGCTAGCTCATCGAATTTCCTCATGTGTTTCGTGCCTTTAGGCACGCAATGTGATATACCCTGAGAAATTCGAATAAACGATGATTAAAATGGATTCGATTCCTAATGTATTTCGAGTTACAAATCAGTATTCCGACCATCGATGTGTCAATAAATTGGACACTATCCGAAAAGGCCGTAAATTTACACGAGTCCAGATCCAAATCGCCTAGCTTCAAGCAATCTGCGAATGTATCTGGCTATACAAATAGTCAGTCGACCATATGTGGTTGATGTTCAATATAAAATGAGTGATATGGGATGTGCAGCATGCGGAAGCAAAGATGGAAGTCCTTCGGGATGTGGAAATAAAGGCCATTGCTTAAATGGCGGATGTAACAAAAAAAATACCTTCGATTGGTTCAGTGCCTGGCAAGTCACGGATAGTGATCCATTTGACATTGTCGAAATAAGCTTTAAACACGGCGCCCGTAAGGGTTTCTTCAGAAATCGGCACCCATACCAATGGACGACTGGCGATTATGTAGCTGTGGATACTGGTTCTGGCTTTGACGTTGGGCGTATCAGCCTGAGCGGTGAGCTAGTTCGTCTACAAATGAAAAAGAAGCATTGCAAGGAAGAACATGTCATTCATGATGTGATTCGTCTGGCGAGTCCGCGCGATGTCGAGCGTATGCATGAAGCGCGTGATCGTGAGAAAGTCAATCTTGTGCGCGCAAGATCCATTGTATTCTCTCACAAGTTAGACATGAAACTTGGCGATCTGGAGTACCAATCGGATCTTCGAAAAGCCACCTTCTATTATACGGCAGACGGACGCGTTGATTTTAGAGAACTCGTTCGATCATTGGCAAAAGAATTCAATATCAAAGTCGAAATGCGACAAATTGGTTCTAGACAAGAATCAGCGCGAATCGGTGGTATAGGATCTTGCGGTCGTGAATTGTGCTGCTCGACATGGTTGTCAGAATTCAAATCTGTTCCAACTGCAGCAGCCCGCTATCAAAATCTTGCGATTAATCAAGTTAAACTTTCGGGTCAATGTGGTCGGCTGAAATGCTGCCTCAATTATGAGCTTGATACTTATATGGACGCGCTCAAACATTTTCCTATGAAAGTGAATACGTTGCGCACCAAATCGCTGGAAGCGTCTTTTATAAAAGCAGATATTTTCAAGGGTATCATGCATTTTAATTATCGAACGGAGCAAGGTCGATATATGATCATTTCCATCGACAAAGATCGCGTCAAGGAGATTTGGGAAATGAATAAAAAAGGTGAATTTCCAGAAACATTTATCACTGAAGAAGCTCTTGATCTGGAGCAGGAAATGGATTTTGCAGACGTCACCGGTGTCATCGAATTGAAAGAAGAAAAGCGACGTAAGAAAAAGAAACGCCGGAATAATCGAAATAGAAAACCGAATAATTCAAGGCGAGGAAATAATTCTTCTTCTAACCGGTCCAACAACAGTAACCAGAAATCCAAATCAGAAAATAAACAAGACGACTCGAAATCCGGCGAATCTAAAAACAGATCTCGCAATTCGAAAAATTATCGTAAAAAACGATCCAATAATCGTAATAAACCGAAAAATACAAATCAATCCGATCGTAAACCTTCGGATAACCTTTCAACCGATAAAAAGAATTCATGAATTCGTATGATGTAATTGTTATAGGCTCCGGACCTGGAGGCTATGTGTGTGCTATCCGATTTGCTCAACTTGGCAAAAAAGTTGCCATCATTGAACGCTACCCAACTCTTGGAGGGACATGTCTTAACGTAGGATGTATTCCATCAAAAGCTTTACTCGATTCTTCTGAGCACTACCACCAAGCTGCCCATGACTTTGAAACACATGGTATTAAAGTTAAAGGTTTGGCTGTAGATATGCCGCAAATGATAAAACGAAAAAACGAGGTGGTCGACAGCAATGTACAAGGCGTTGCATTTCTGATGAAAAAGAATAAAATTGAAGTCATCACCGGCCATGCTTCGTTTACGGCGGCAAAAGAGTTAGAAATAAAAAGCGATGACGGGAAAACACAAAAAATAAAAGGCGACAAAATTGTCATCGCTACAGGATCAAAACCAACCGTACCCGAAGCATTTAATTATGACAAAAAACGGGTCATAACTTCTACCGAAGCATTAGACATAAATGCCGTCCCAAAAAAAATGGTCATAGTTGGAGGAGGAGTTATTGGATTGGAAATGGGGTCAGTATTCGCACGATTAGGTACGGAAATTACGGTGGTCGAGTTTATGGATCGTATTCTTCCAGGTATGGATAAAGATGTCAGTCGAGAATTAACAAAAGTCCTCAAGAAAATAGGATTTGCCTTTCATTTTAATCATAAAGTTGATACGGTCAAGCCAGGTAAAAATGGTGTCACCGTGGCTGTCTCTGCTCGCGAAGGCGATGAAACATTTGAACTCAAAGCCGATTATTGCATGGTAAGCATCGGTCGTCGACCATACACAGACGAACTCGGTTTAGCGAACACCCAGGTCAAAGTTTCAGACCGCGGTTTCATCGAAGTGGATGCGCATTTAGAAACAAGTGAGTCAGGTGTATATGCGATTGGAGATGTAATCGGAGGTGCAATGCTAGCACATAAGGCTGAAGACGAGGGTGTATTCGTTGCCGAATATGTCTCAGGACAAAAACCTCACATCGACTACAATCTCATACCAAACATAGTCTACACATGGCCGGAAGTGGCTAGCGTGGGGCGAAGCGAAATACAACTCAAAGATGACGGTGTACCATATAAAAAGGGCAAATTTTCATACCGTGCTTTGGGGCGGGCTCGTGCCAGTATGGATTTAGACGGTTTCGTCAAAATTCTGGCCCACAAAGAAACAGACGAGGTGCTCGGTGTTCATATCGTAGGTGCCCGTGCGGCAGACATGATTCAAGAAGCCACGGCGATCATGGAATTTAGAGGATCGGCGGAAGACATGGCGCGAATTTGCCACCCACATCCGACTTTTACGGAGGCAATCAAAGAGGCAGCATTGGATCTAGATGGACGTGCAATACATGCTTAAGCGCATAAGCTAAAATCGCGTTCTGGCGCTGATGCAGGAAAACCCTATAGATTTTTGTGTTGTCGAAAACTGAATTTGATTTCATAAGGCATCAGAAAGAAAGAGGTCGATAAGATCATCACCTTATCGACCTACTTTAAGAATCCCCTTTTAGCCCGAATACTAAATTCTCTACTAAGATAGGGTGATTGAAGGGCTGATGCTATGAAAATTCGATTTACGGTAAGTTTGAATGGAGGATCGGTCATTCATCACCCTACTGGACTCAATACCTTATTAAATAGGCACGTCTTGATATGAAAATGGCCTGATATAACATGTTGTCAGTAATTTCATGACAACGATTTTAGTCATTAAAATTGAGCTATAATGGAAGTTATTTGCCGAAATCACCATTTTAAAATAAACAATTTGCCAAAAAGTCCTTCAATTACAATTTATAGTGGAAATTATTTGTATTTTTAACCTATAGTGGAATATATTTTCCAATCATTCGCTTTTGCTGGAATATATTTGCCTAATTGATCAACTAAATCAATTTACGTGGAAAATAATTTACCAATACATCTACAAGAAGTAGTATTTGGATCATCAGATTCTAATATTTCAAAGAAAATATCGAAACTAGAGAAACAAGGAAAGCTTAAGAAAATAGCTCCGCGACTTTATACAGGAAATCTTGAAGAATCTCCGGAAACAATTGTAAGAAGAAATATTTTCACAATTCTAGGAAAACTTTTCTCTGGAGTAGTATTGAGCCATCGATCAGCATTGGAGTTCCAGCCAACGTCAACGAATCAAATATTCTTAACATACACCTATACTAAGAAAACTAAACTACCAGGTTTAACAATAAGATTTCTAGAAGGGCATGGTCCAATCGAAGGGGACAATCTTCTATCTGGAGATCTTTATGCTTCGCAACGTGAGCGAGCATTTTTAGAAAACCTACAAACATCTAGAAAACCAGGCCCTGATTCAAAGACACTAACTTATCCAGAAATTGAAGAAAGACTAGATCAAATAGCGAGAATTAATGGTGAAGACGAACTTAATAAGTTAAGGGATAAGGCACGAGATATTTCTGAGAAATTAGGCATGGAAAAGGAATTCAAAAAGCTTGATAAAATAATAAGTGCTCTATTAAATACTCATTCTTCAAAGATACTGACATCAACTATTGCAACTGCACGAGCATTTGGAGTACCTTATGATCCTAATAGATATGAACTATTTGGAAAGCTCTTCAGTGAATTGAAACAATTTACATTTAGATCCTTTGAAGAAAAAAATACAGAACTAAATTCATTTAGATTTTTTGCCTTTTATGAGGGATACTTTTCAAACTATATTGAAGGGACAGTATTCGAAATAGATGAGGCTAAAAAGATAATAGAAACGCAAACACCTGTACCTTCAAGGCATCAAGATTCACATGATATATTGGGGACATATAAAATTGTTTCCAATCGGACAGAAATGAGCGTATTACCAAAATCTGCAGAGGAATTAATATCAATACTCAAGTATCGTCATAAAATTCTTCTTTCCGCTCGAAAGGATAAAACTCCAGGAAAATTTAAAAGCAAAAATAATTTTGCTGGACAAACTTCCTTTGTTGATCGAAATTTAGTAACGGGTACCTTAATAAAAGGATTCGAATTTTATTCCGCACTTAATAACCCATTTGCTAGAGCAGTATATATGATGTTCATGATAAGTGAAATTCATCCATTTGTAGATGGTAATGGAAGAATAGCACGTGTTATGATGAATGCCGAATTAGTTTCAGCAAACCAATCTAAAATGATAATACCAAATGTATTTAGAGATGATTATATACTGACCTTAAAAAGATTAACAAGTCAACATGATCCAGAACCATATATACGTATGCTATCAAGAGCTCATGAATTTAGTTCAACAATACATGGAGATAGCATGGATCAAATTCAAACTAAATTAGAGCAATCAAATGCATTTCTATTGCCACAGGAGGGTAGATTGAAAATAATAGCTACAGACTAACAATAAGGTGATGATAGTATACCTCTCCTGCAGCAAGAGACGCTACCTACCTTTATAAATGAATGATCTGCTTAAACAGAAAAAGGGCCGATAAAAAATGATTTTTTATCGACCCTTCAAGAATCCCCTTTTAGCCCGAATACTAAATTCACTACTAAGATAGTGTAAAAACAAGTCGCCGCGATGATCTTTTGGATAAACGGTGATCAGAAATTGATATTCGGTACTTTTTCCCATTTATTCGGTCATAAAGTAAAAAAGCCGTCACGATTATGTGACGGCTTTGTCTATTATCTATACCTGAGTAAAATTTGATTCTACTGATCTTCTAATATGAAAATGAACCCAACACGTCCGCATTCCCGCGTTGGCGCATCGGCATCACGTTCGAAGACGTAGTCTTTAGTATAGCTCAATGCCTTACGTATGACGTCCATGTCCTTAATCGTACTATACTCACGATTGAACTCTGCAAAGGTTACGCGACCGGTTCTGTTGACACATACATCGAAGTATAACTTACCGCTCTCTTTGATGATACCAGTCATATCAGGTGTTTTCAGCAATGTTCTTCTCAAGATACCGTCACCTTCACCGTCGCCATTACCGCTTCCTTTTCCATCTCCTGATTTTCCATCCCCTTGACCTTCATTACCTGAACCGTTACCGTCGTTTTTGCCATCACCTGTTTTTGACGAACCGGTACCACCTTCTCCTGCACCACCTTCATTAGCTTTACCCTGCCCATTACCGGTGCTTTCCGATTTCGTTGTCGATGAACCACCAGTTTTTCCTTTACCTTTTTTAGGCGATGGAATATCTATTTTGATGACTACCTTCTTTGTTTTAGAAGGCTTCAATACTGGATCTTTTTTTGGCGTAGGTACTTCTTCCACTTTTGTCTGTTGAGGAATCGTCTCTGTCGGTTTAGGAGGTGTTTTGATATCTACCTTACGTACTTTCGTTTGCTTGATAACCGGCGGCTCCGTTTTAGAAGTCAAGACAGGCGGTGACGGAGTCGTTTCGACTGGTTTCACTTTGGTTTCGCGCGTCTCCTCTACAGGTTCTTCCACCATATCTTCACTTGCTTCTGCCGCTGCCGCCTCTTCTCGCATTTTCGGACCTGACTGTTGTGAGCCTTCACTGCTGCCACCCACTTCTTGAGGCGGATCAAACTCCACTAAAATTGCTTGTTCATATGGTTTCGGTGGTATATCCGGCCTTAGGAAAGGCAACAGAGCCAATAAAATAAGGATGGCGTGTATGATGGCAGACGTGCGCATACTTCGGCGCTTATCTTCGATCATTGCTGTAGATAGCTCATTTGCATACATAATTCTAAAAATTTTCGGTTAGACAAACTTTAATTTGTAACTCTTCTACAATAATGACGTAATTTTTGGTGCGATGCTGTTATCAAAATACTATACCTAGCAAAGAAAATCTTAATATAAACGCAAGTATACCATATTCAGTCTGTGATATTACAGTCATTCTGGATAAAATGATAGATTGGTTTATAAAATCTTGATAGTCGTTGCAATAACTATTCCGTTTTGGATCACGATATTGACGACATATTCCATGCTGTCTTATATCGCTTATAGTCGGTTTTAAACTTAGGGCTATTGGTAAATCATTTACTCATAACGCAAACTCTCGATGGGATCGAGCTTTGCAGCTTTCATGGCAGGGTACAATCCACTAAGTAAGCCAACCACCATACACAAGCTGATACCCAAAATGATCCAAGGCCAAGGCATTTCAAATTGACCCTTGAGCGCATAACTGACGCCAACTCCTGCCAGTATTCCTAAAATAATACCGAGGATACCTCCCATTTGACAGATTAAAACGGCTTCGACCAAAAATTGTTTGATGATGGAAGAACGTGTCGCCCCGAGCGCCTTAATGATACCGACTTCTTTCGTACGCTCAGTCACGCTGACCAGCATGATATTCATCAACCCAATGGCTGCTCCGAGCAACGTAATCACTCCGATTCCAACCGCACCCCACCGTAACTTCGACGTATTTTCTTTTATGATGGTAATAATTCCGTCCGCTTTTCTAATTTCAAAATCGTTTTCTTCTTTGGCCTTTAATCGACGTACTTTTCGCATCAGTCCGATTGATTCTGAAATAATATCATCCATTTCATCGGCTTTTGATACACCGACATCAACAGCATAATTTGTTCTGTCACTGCCGTAGCGTTCTTTCGCGATGGTGATGGGAATGAGCATTTTTTTATCGACATCTTCATTCATGCTAGCGCCTTGTGATTCGAGGATACCGATGATGTTATATTTATTTCCATCCAATAAAATGGATTTACCCATCGCTCGTTCGGCTTTTCCATTGAATAAAGTTTGCACCACAAAATCTCCTACAACGACCTGATTGGAAGCTGCGGTAATATCACGCTGATTAAAAAATCGACCATTGGCAATTGAATTCCCGCGGGTAAATAGTTCATTTTCGTCGACGCCAATCATGGTAAGGGATGGGTTTGTTTCTTCGTCGCCGTATTTGGCAACAGCATTTGATCTCACCCTTGATGAAATGGCAACGCGACCATTTGCGGTAAATCGATCTTTAAATTCCTGCGCCTGCTTAAAATTTATTGGCGTGACACGCTTCACTTTCTCACCTCGGACGACACGATCGATTTCAGATTCGGTCGGGGCGAGCGTAAATGATCTCGATCCCAATGATGAAAAACTTGAACTCATAGAAAGTATAGCCGTGTCAATGGCCGTCAGAATACCAACCAATGCAGCGATCCCAAAAGCGATCACCATCATAGTGATTACCGCACGCAACAGATTGGCGCGTACATTCCCAAATGCAATTTTTATGACTTCTACTCCTGTCAATTAATATCTGTTTCCTGTGAAGGTACTACTAAGCGATGAAGATACGGTGAGGATTAGAGCAGGGCGTGCATTTAATCGATGAATGATGTTCAAGGGTTCAACGTTCAAGGGTTCAAAGTTCAAATGGTCAGGGATAGGTAAGCCCGAGCTTGGCCTGCGGGATGCTGGGATTGCTTAGCCCGATTGAAATGTTTAAAGTTTAAGGTCTAAGGTTGGTTCAACGTTCAAAGTGCTTTTGAATAATCTGCAATATTTCTCCATGCAGTTTTCCGCTACTAGCAATAATAGTCTTTCCAGGAATCATATTAGTCCCACCGGAAAAATCGCAAACTTGGCCTCCTGCTTCTTCAACGATACAAATACCCGCAGCGACATCCCATTCACTTAAACCATATTCATAAAAAGAGGCAAAATTTCCGCGCGCAACGTAACACAAATCCAATGCCGCAGATCCAAATCTGCGAATGCCTCGCGTCTTCTGAAATAATTCTCGGAATAAATTCAAATACCGTTCCATCCAATCAAACGAATTATATGGAAATCCGGTCGCTAAAACAGCGTTACTCAGTTGTGCTTCTTTTGTTACGTGAATTGGTTTTCCATTCGCTCGGGCACCATTACCTTTTACAGCTTCGAATAAAACATCGTGCATAATATCATACACGACACCCAACACATATTTATCGTTTTCGCGCAACGCGATACTGACAGAAAAATAAGGTAAACCATGCATAAAATTGGTTGTACCGTCCAGAGGATCTATAATCCAATTTAATTCTTTTTTTGCGGTGGTTTCTATTGTTTCTTCTTCCGTCACAAAGCCTGCATCAGGAATTAATTCTTTTAGACCATTTACAATTAGTTTTTCGGCTTCGATATCCACGTAGCTCACCAGGCTATTAAAGTCCTTTACGACAATATCTGATTCATTAAATCGATTTAATTCTGATTTAATAAACTGCCCTGCCTGTTTGGCGATCTCTCGCACAGGTTTTAACTGATCAATATAAAATTGATTGGGATGTTTAATTTTTAAGATTTTGGAATTAAAAAGTTATCCCATTTCGGCAATGACTTCTTTGACTTCTGGCACCATACGCTTAAGCATGCCTTCAATTCCGGCTTTTAACGTTACCGTTGATGAAGGGCATCCTGAGCAACTTCCTTGCATGATGACGTAAACATTACCATCCACATATTTATTAAACTCAATATTTCCCCCGTCCATTTCTACAGCCGGCTTGACATATGTGTTAATGAGTTCTTTAATTTTCACGACAATTTCGGCGTCTTTTTCATCGTAATCTATGGCAGCTTCTTGGGCAGCTTCGATTTCTACTTTGACGGCCTCAAATCCATCTTTGATAATCTCACCGCCATCTTCGACATAGTTTTTGATAAAGTCTTTCAACTCCATCATGATGTCCTGCCATTCGAGGTCTTCTTTTTTATTGACAGTGATGAAGTTGTTGCACACGTAAACACCATCCACCTCATCTCTGGCAAAAAGTGCTTTCGCTAAAGGTGACCACTCTTCGGCGAGATCGGCCGTCCTGAAATCCGCAGTGCCCTGATACAACATGCGATTCGTCACAAATTTGAGCGTACCAGGATTAGGCGTTTGCTCTGTATAAATTAAAACTGGGCTTTTGACCGTAGTTTCCATAAGATTCACTTTTTAAATTTCTTGATACAAAGATAACGATTGCGGAGATGAATGGTTGTGATGGGCAAATGGTGCCATTTCATTAAAAAGAATGTCATCTCACAGGGACGCATTACAACCGCTCGATCAGCTCGATCAGCTCGGTCTCATTGATGAAGCGCGGAGTCATATCCACGTCGGCTTCCATAAAATTGATGGACAATTCGCGTTTGTCAGCTTCGATATGCTCGCGGTTATCAACCAGCCCTTTGTGCGCGAGAATTAAAATAGTCCCATTATAACCTTGAGGAATCATAGAAACTCCGCAGTCAACGCTATTGGAAATGGTCAACCTTTGGACCGCATTTTGTCCCTCATAGATAAAATAACCAATCGTATTATTAGACGTATTGCTGTCTAACAAATCAAGGCAAATAGTCGATTGTGAGGAAGTAGTCAACTCCCGTTGAACACTAGCCCAACCCAATTCCGACACTGAAAAAGAATAGCCGGTAGTATCTACCGCTTCTCCATCAAATTCAAAGGTCATCGCACCATTAGAAACTATATTTTGCGTTTTGTTCCATACAACAGCGTTATTCGCTTTCGAATACATATTTGATGATATTGGACCCTCATTTATCAAATAAATCTTTATGCTTTCTGACAATGCTAACGTTACACCCGATTGACTCGCCATCAAGCGCAACATTGCAGTTGATTCCAAGATCGCGTCAGAGCTAGAAACGGATTGCAAATCGTATTTAATCATGTCTTGAGCATCATGTACGATTACAGCTTTAACATCTACGGATCCATTTACGTCATTTCCATTTTCATGAATAAATGCCTCAGGCGGAATGATAAAATAAATACCGTCGATGAAAACATGCGCACCAACACTGTTCTCAAAAGTCATCTCAGATTCTAAATCCTGTATCAAAGTCAGTGCATCGTTATAGTCACCGGGTGCATTAAATATTGTCGGGTCAAATTGGTCTACTTCATTTTGACATGAATACATTCCGACCAAAATTAAACTGATATAAATTAAATATTTGTTCATACCCTCAATTAATTCGCGCCGTATACTTTTTTATGTGTCACACGTTCTTGTAATATTTGACGGAGGCCAATATTTATTCCTGTAGTAATATATTTCTGATCCAATGCATATCCGTCTGCTGTCAAACTTCTTAAATTGAAATTAAATCTTGGCTCTGCGATAAACGAAAGATCTCGATTGATTTTATATTCAAAGGTCAAACCACCACCAAGGCTAACCCCTGCATTTGTTTTGTAAGTTTCATTACGCACCGGCCCGCTTAATGTTTGCAATCCTTCACCGTCGACGATACGACCAGTTTTGGTGAAGAGCACATTGAAGGCCACGCCTGCCTGAACACCGACATTTATTTTACTTCCTTGCCATGTATATCCGGCCATCAACGGTATACTAATGAACGACATCGAATTAGTATGTTGCACAGTCCGTTCACCGAAAGCGTCAATCGTAATCGAGCTTACAGTCGTGTCTGCACCATTCACAATAATGACGGTCGTTGTGATCGTACCTTGTTGATTCGGATTAAAATAATCGAAACGCTCGTTGATTCTATCAAAGCTTAAACCAGCAGTTCCGGTTAATCCGCTTGGTAATTTTACACCTAATCGGGCATTAACATTGTAAGAGACTAAATAGCTCTCATGATCTTCTCGCGCTGCTAAAATATTATCGCCAAATTCATCATTCTTTTTGGTTAAAATCTTAGCAGCATATTGTGGCCCAATAGAATAGTCAGCAAATACTAGTTTATTTTGTTGAATAAATTTATAACAGTGAACACGGTTTTTCCTTTTACCTCCTTTTACCGTACATGGATCATAGACTAAGTGTCCATGTCCGAGAGAGCTACCATCACCGAGAGGCAATACTTTTTTTGATATTGAGGCTTGGTCTTTGTTCAATATAGACAAAGCGGTAAAGGCTTCTGAGCGGCTATCGTTATTTAATTTTAATCCAGAAGAATTAGCGTTGTTTTTATCTGTTGCTGATACTCCATTTACATTTAAAACATTGTCATCTGTGATAATCTCCGATGACGCACTTGGAGTTGCATTATTGAGTTTATTACTCTCTTCAGTTTGCTGCGAATTATCTAAAGTTTCAGTATTTACTTTTTCATCTGATTCCAAAGGAATGAGGCGTGCGAAACTCCGATTATTTTTTTGGTCCTTCCTGTTTAATTGAGAGTCGCTCGGAATTAAATTATTTGCTTGATCATTTTTTTGGTTCGACCTATTGGCATTCAAATCAACGCTTTGCGATTTAGGGTTTTGAATTTTATCGGCTGAGGCTTCAACTGTAGTTTTTGTCGCAATTTCTTGACGAGGGCTAGAAATAGTACTTTCCTTAAGCGACTCATTACTTTCATTGTTAGCTATTGTGGTAGTCGATTTACTCGAACGGCTTTGACCACTTGATTGATCTAAACCATCGCTTTTCTGAGTGGCCGTATTTTCTATTTGATCCTCTGATGTCGCTGCTGTATCAGTCGACCAATTACCAAGGTTGTATATACCGATGGCAGCCAATAGTGCCACCGCAGTGATAACAATAGGCGCAATAAAATAATTACGGCGTCGTCTAGGCAACTCGGCTTGAATACGGTCCCACATATCTGGAGCTACGTCGCTCTCCAAATTGCGCAACTTGTCCCCCGTGTTTTTAATCCATTTTTCTTCACTCATATCATAACTGATTTAAGTCCCGTCAGTGATTTTTGCAACATGCGTTTGGCTTTTGTCAATTGCGATCGCGAAGTACTTTCTCCGATATTTAATTTTTCCGCAATTTCATTGTGCTTATAACCTTCTACCACATACAAATTGAAAACGCTGCGATATCCATCAGGGAGCTCTTGTATGAGCGCTAGAATCTCTTCGGCAGCCAAGGCCGAAATTTGATCTTCATCAGTTGATGGTTCCACGACGTCATCCAAATTGTAAATGGTGTCTTTCCGGCTTCTTTTTTGGAGTTTACGCAAGGCTACATTAACGACTACCATGCGCATCCAATTGAAGAGAGCACCTTTAAATTCAAACGTGTCTAACTTTTTAAAAATTAAAACAAAGCCTTCCTGAAGTACATCTTCCGCTTCAAGATCATCCCGCATGTACCGTCTGCAAACTGTAAACAGTTTGCGACTATAGGTATCAAAGAGAAGCTTTTGCATAGAAGCATCTCCACTAATACAACCTACGACTATCTTGCGGTCATCCAAGCTTTCGTTTTTGATTAGATACAGTCTTACAGGAAAGCGCTGCCTATATGCTAGACATTCTCAACTTACGAGTAAGGTTATGATAAATGTAGTGAATAGAAATTTGTATCACCAGTCTATCAAGAGACTAATGTAATGGAATGAAACATTCCCCTTTTTTCAAGAGCGTATGATAAGGCTGTTTAAGTCTTACTATTCGACTTCTTCCTGTTTCTTGACTAGAAGCTGGAATCCGTTGCCGTGAATATTGACAATTTCGATATTTTCATCGGGCTTAAGATACTTTCTCAGCTTTGTTACAAAAACATCCATTGATCTGGCAGTGAAATAGTTATCTTCTCCCCATATCTTTGTCAACGCTTCAGAACGTGGTAGTACATCATTCATATACATGCAGAACATGCGTAGCAGATGCGCTTCTTTCGGAGAAAGTTTTCGAACCTCTACATCCTTGGTCCCGTTGTAGGATAGAATGCGCAAGGGATAGTTGAAGTGAAAGTCATTAATTTCAAATTCCCGAATATCTTCCTTTTCATCCTTATGCTTACTACTGCGCTTCAAGATCGCCTGAACACGGTATAGCAGTTCTTCAGAATTAAAAGGCTTGGTGATATAATCATCCGCTCCTAGTTTGAAGCCTTTGAGCACATCTTCTTTCATGGACTTAGCGGTCAGAAAAATGATTGGTGTCACCTTGTCTTTCTCTCGGATCTCTCCGGCAAGCGTGAATCCATCTTTTTTCGGCATCATGACATCGAAAACGCAAAGATCAAAGTTTCCTTTATGATAGGCTATCAGCCCCTCTTGACCATCTTTTGCAAGTGTGACATCGTAGTCATGCATTTCGAGATATGACCTTAGGACATCGCCAAAGTTCTGATCGTCCTCCACTAAAAGAATCTTGTTTCCGTTTTCCGACATAGTTGTTGATGATTAGTTTAACATGTACATAACGTTAAATGCAAAATGTTGGGTATGTATTGCCCAAATTGCAATTATTTCTCATTATTATCAAACGGTAGAACGATGGTAAATGTGCTGCCTTTGCCCAATTCACTTTTGACTCTTATCGAGCCTTGATGTGCATTGACCATAGCTTTGACATAGCTAAGCCCTAAACCAAAGCCTTTCACGTCGTGTCGATCACCCGTGTGGACACGATAAAATTTATCAAATATGTGTTTTCGTGCTTCCTTATTCATGCCTTGCCCGTGATCTTGTATCGCTATTTCAATTCCCTGGCCGACATTTCGCGTACTGATTTTGATGACTGGAGTATCAGGCGAATATTTATTCGCATTATCCAAGAGGTTGTGGATGACATTGGAGAGATGGTTCTGATCGGAACGTATTTCATCGCGTTGTGCTTGCAGGTCCAAAGTGATCGACCCTCCACGATTCTGTACGATTAATTCTACATTTTCTTTGGCCAATTCGATAAGTGCGTGAACATGGACTTGATCCCAATTTAATTGAGCCTTATTCTGATCAATCTGAGCCATTTGTAATACTTTTTCAACCTGCCCGAGCATTCGCCGGTTTTCTTGTTTGATGATTTTGGCAAATCGTCCAACCTTATCTTTATTTCCGACAATTTTTTCGCTGGTTATAGAATCAGTGGCCAATGAAATAGTAGCTATCGGTGTTTTAAATTCATGAGTCATATTATTTATGAAATCATTTTTCATTTCTGACAATTTCTTTTGTCTAAATATGACGTTTAATGAATATAAAAATGCAAATGAAATAACGCCGATAAAAAGAATCGTCAGTAGCAACATAGGTAACACGTCCCTCCAAATATGCGATGTACGATTGGGAAAATGAAGCACTAATGCTCCTGGTGCATCATACCTATTATTAAATAATCGGATGGCATATGGAGAGTTGCGAAGGTTGGTATCCATTTGCTTCGTTGGCGTCTGAATGGTACTGGCCTGTACTTCTTGATCGATTGGTTTGACGAAATGACCGTTGACGATTACAAAATCTTGCATCTCTTCGCTATACACGGCGTAGTCATAACTCAGTGGAATACTACTGCTCTCCAATTCATTTTTGAGAAATTCATCGAGTTTGTCCAGGTTTATTCGCTGCGCGATATCCATTTTGTTCGTAACCCGACTAAAATCACGTAGTGCACTTCTATATTTTTCGGTATCCAGTGAGTCGGGTAAATTACTCGACAACAAATCGGTAGTGATACTGTGCTTGCTATTCTCTTTTTTAGTGCCTAATAATCCTGAATATGTCTCATGCTGTTGATCGTCATAAGCTTCCACTTGCCGTTTGACTTCACGCAAGGTTCCACGCACATTTTCATCAAACTTGACTTGATTTAGGTTAACCGAGTAGCTCAACCAATAGACCTGAATAGAGGTCAGTCCAATGACAGCCATTGACATCAATCCAACAATCCACCAAATGTTTCGTTTCCTCATATTACTTATAAAGCAAATCGATTTTAACAATCTGCTTCATCAAAAGTAATTCATTTTCGTTCGAAGCTTTCCTGTTACGAGGACTTTATAGGTTTGATAACGTAAGTGGCATACGATGTCTTTCGGAAACCGAGTCACCTAATTGGTCATAGCAACCAAAAATTCAACTAGAAATAACGATGTCTTTAAAATAACCTTACTTCAATTGGAACCGTAGACGCAATCCGGCTCGATAGTTCGTAATTGGATATGAAAGGTTTGTATACGGTTTGGTTGATCGATAATCGAAAAACAAGCGCATGGACAAATATTCATTGACGTCATAGTCGATAGCCGGACTCAGTGTGAATGCGCGCTGTCCCCTCGTCGGTCGCTCTGTCACTTCGATTCCCCATAAATGTTGACTTGTCAAATCATCTTTAAATGAAACGTCGCAACTGATCATCAGTTGATTACCACTCGTCTGTTGATCCTGAGGTGTTTGACCCGAGGTATTTTGTCCTTTCTTCTTAGATCCTTTCCTCGTCTTTCGTTTGACTCCAGGTATAAAACTGAGGTAGACATCGCGAAGTGTATATCCAAATCCAGCAGTCCAACCTGAACTTTTCGTCTCGTTTATTTGCTGATTATCCGGATCTAATGAAAGTGTGCGATTTCTGCCGTAATCGAAATTCAGCGAAATATCATTGATCGTTGTGATATCAATTTTGATAATTGGACTCATTCCTTCAGTGATTACCACTTGTGGAATAGTCAGTCGGCTGTAATAATCTTCCGATATTGGATTTTGAACAAAAGCACTTTGACCATTGGTTTGCTCTTCATATCTCAAATCAGTGTTAAACGAGTTAATCGTTAACGATGCTTTATATGAATGTGATAATGAGAATCGCTCAAACCTTTCTTTGAACCAAGGTATTTTGGTCAACCCATTATAACTGACTGTCCAGTTTGGCAACGGTGTCTCTTTAAATACATTCAAATTTGACGAATTCGGGTCATTATCTCGGTAAGCGGCAATAAATGCTGGTATAATAACCTCCTGTTGCCCTGGTCCATATCCGGTTATAAATCCAGGATATTCTTCGTTTGGCGTGGGCGTTGGATTATTATTGGCAGTACTTACACGTTCCGAATAAATAGGTAAGTAATTTTTAAATCGTGTAAATAATCCACGCACATCATCATCAAATAATGTTTGAGTGGCCATATATGAAATCGTATATGAACCAAATTCTCGTTTTTCACCAAAGGCAAATTGCCCTTGTTTACTTTGGAATTTGAATAATGATGATTGTGATTCACTGTACGTTTTATCCGCAGTCACGTCGATATTAAAATCTCTGAATGGCTCGATGGTCACTTTCGCATCCCACCGTTCTTGATATGTTCTTGTAAATTCCTGATTAACGCCGTTGTCTTTCACAAACCAACTTTTCGATTGATCCCGTGGATTGGAATTACGTAGCAACCAATTATCATTGGGTGCCCATCCACCTACATATTCCCATCCTGGCGCTTCAAACCCACTGCTTAGTCCAAGAAACTCCGGTGTTCTGTTTATTCCTGGTACATACGATGAATTAGTTTCTGAGTAATTGAAACTCGCTCTACGCAAGGCCATAAGTGGCCGCAACAATGTACGCATAACCGGTGAGGCCTCTTTGGCTTTCTTTTTCTTTTTATCGTCCTTACCAGCTTTAGGATCGACACGATCACGGACGCGTTGTGAACCGCTATTCTTACCGCGATTTATTCCCGATAGATATTTCGATTTATTGTAGAGTCGTTCGAAATTCAAATTCACCCGCACGCTTCCTTCGTTACCATTCGAAATACTATTTCCTAATTCGATATTTCGAATGGAAGCCGCTGTCCAATTATAATTTCCATTATAACGCAAATCAGTCGTCACAAAATCCAGCACTCCAAATTTGCTAAACGGCAATTTATATGAAATATCAAAACTCTGATCAAACGTTTTGTTTCGACCAAAATCTTCTAAATTATTCCATAAATATTCTTTTCGGTTGTCTTCTCCGATAAGCGTATCATTCACGAAGTCTCGACCATTATTATCTAATTCATCGATGGCTGATACATTCGTTGCAAAATAATTAAACTTGATGGATTTCGTAAGATCCCACCCTACCCGATAATCTCTATTCCATAAAAACTGTCGACTCGTGGCTGCCGATTGTTCAGGTAAAACTTCATCGGGCCTCGTAATCACCCTAAACTCGCGTTCACGTTTTCTTCTGTCAAGCACATTACGCACAGATATATTGGAGGGTAATGGATTAAAATTAATATCCTTGATAAATTTAATCCACTTATCTGTTTTGATTAATTTCTTAAACGGCTCTATCGGTTTCGATGGAATATTATATCGGTAATCTAAACTAAGCGTCTGCTGCTCCGTATCATCTTGTGAAAGGATCGGATCGGTATGCTCCGTGGATGTATACGTATATGACAGTGATAAATTTGAGACATCCCAAGGTAAGGGTACTTTCTTATTCGGATTCCGCTCTTTTCGGACGTCGTTAAAACTAATCGTCTTTATTTCGGTATTGTCTTGTGTGTTGTCTTTGATGCGACGTCGTTCGTCGTTCGTATTAGCCATTGCCAGTTGTTCTTTGACAGTCACATCTCGATCATAAGGATCGTATTTCGGTGTCCGTCGGTCGACTGAATATTGTGCAAAGAACGGAATAGAGATAAGTGAATTCTTACCTAAAAATTGTCCTAATTGCATATTTGTAGCGGCATCATAGGTGACAATTTGTTCTTGATTACGCTCCAGCAATTTTTTATCTAAAGCTCCCCAACCTATACTGCTAATACTTCCAGAAAAAGCCATACTTCCAAAATCTGCCATTTGCAAGTCCAAACGACCTAATGCGGCTGCTCCACCTTGTTCATTTAATCCCACGAGACGCAATTCATTAATCCAAACATCAGCGCAAAAATTGTCAGGTGTACCTTCATTTGGTTTCAATCCAAAAAACATGACATTCACTTCACCTAAATTCGGGTTACCGAGAACAGATATAGTGCCTTCTTCAAAGAGTTCTGAATATTTTGTATTCGGACCTCCTACTTCATTTCTTCGGAGTTTTAAGTTTTTAAATTCCTGCAATGCTAAATCTATGCGATTTTTCTCCTTCCATATTTCTTCAGGAACTGGTTCGTCACCTTCTTCTGTCAAATCAAGTGGAAGTTCGTATTCGTAATAGTTACTGACATAATCACTTCCCATTCTAATTATGAGTGAGAGATCATTGTCTTGTAGATCAGGCGATTCTGCATGCACGAAGAGTTTCATGCTTTCGTACTCGCGCATATTCATATCTAATGTTTTATATGCACCGCGAAGGCCTCCGACATGCAAGTCACACAGCTCAAAAGAAAGCGATTGTTCATTTAATAATTGTCCTCGAAAGGCAGATTGAAAATTCTCTTCACGGTCGATACCTGGAGGCAGAACATATGGAAATGGTTCTCGGCTACTATGTTCTTCTATATTCACAACATTCACATCGAAAACTGGAGGATCTGGATCAGTCGGTTGACCTGGTTCTAATACATCGGCGGCACCCAATGGTCGTTCTACTTTCCGCCATTGATTCCGTGTAAATTCCATTTTAGCAAAGCGCAATTTTATGTCCTCAGGGTATTTTTGCACAAGCATCCGAATAAATTTGATCGAACGGAAATCACTTATCGATCCTACTTTCCCATCAATTTCTTCCAGTAATGGAATTTTAAACCTGTACCACTTTTCTCCTGAGCCAGGATTAGACTCGACAATATCCGTAACAAATTTTGCTGTTTCAACATTAGTCAAATCAATTTCGCCATTTGCAGATTCGATCGGCACGCGATAAATAAAGTATGATTCTGTGGTCTCAGATGATCCATCTTCATTAATATCTTCTGCATCAGGAATGGCCGTAAAACTATTACTCAAAGAATTGGCCGTTGTAATAATCGGCGAATTACCTTCTAAACCATTGTAGCGTGAAAATCGCGTAAATAAATCCGCTTGTGGCGAACTATTATTATATAAGTCATCATCAAACCATACATAGTTATCTCGGGAAATATCGAGAGAACCAGTGATCGGGTCACCTACAGATTCTTGTATACATGTATTATTAATACCGCCAGCAGCGAGGTCGCCAATGTAATCTTGAAAATTAGCTAATTCCTCATCGTCGTTATAACCATCAAGACCGACATCTTGCAAAGCACGATCCTCATTATCATTTGAAAAAGCGAAAATCACAGGTGGCAGTGCCGGAACTTGTCCTAAGTTCGTTTTGTCTATTGGAATGCTTGAAGCTGCGCCTGGCAGTGAATTTTCGTAAAAGGCTAATCCATCCTTTAATATATCTTCAGAAATATTTCCAATATGGAAAACCAGCTCACCATCATTAGATCCATCGTCATTAATAAATGGATTCAGCACCCAAAACTCCAAGGCCTGGACATTTGATGCTTCAAAATTCGTCGCATCGATTTCGCGCATGATACCTGCCCACCGCGTAGTTGGTTCAGCCAATTTTATTTTTCCATCAGGAGAGTCTTGACAATTGATAAGACCTGCGGAGATTTCTCCAAGTGGGCCGTCGTAACCTCCTGGAATATCAAAATTATATGGGCCGACTTCGCTCGGATAATATGCCAAATCCATTGTTCGGAAATCCACGAAGTTATTAGCGAAAACACTCCCAGGAAATATATCATCCGGGCGATAAAACTTCTGATACGGATCATTTTGATCTATCGGAATATTAGACTGAATTCGGTACCAGTTTAAAAGTGCACGATTCGAGCCAATTCTAACATCATTATTCAGTCTTGCTTCTGGAAAATCTATACTGTCTCCCTGCGGCACGCTCGCTAAATTCCATCGATTAACTTGCGCTGCGAGTAGAATACCTGTGTTTGCACCTTCAAAGTCATCAATATATACAACTCCACCTTCATCATCACCGACATTAATAGCGCCTGAGTGTCCTGGTTTTAATACGGCTCCTTCTACATAAAAATCTATACTTGACTTTTCTTTCGTCGAAATAACTGGTAGAGCATCGACCGCTTTTGTCAGCCACGGCGCTTCATCACTATAGCTAAAATCTAATCCGTATATATTATTATTGATCGGATCGTCACCATAATTAACTTTAGGTGTAAATGGTCGCTCCCATAATTTCATGAACGTTCCACCTATATTTGTTTTCTTACTCAACTTATAATCTGCTCGTAAACCAAGCATACTTTGGCGATTAAAACCAAAAAGCGTGCGGTCTTCAAATGAAACATTAATTGGAGCTCCGGAACTGATGTAAGCGTCATTAATAATTCGCACTCGTCCGATTTGATAATCGACGACGTAATCTATATTTTCTTTTAGAGTCACGCCACCACTGCGCACAGTTACTGAGTTTGGCGGGAGATTAAATGAACCGAGCGAAATTTCATTAGAAATAGATGATTTATAACTTCCACGCAGCACGTACCGATTTTTTTCCTGAAATTCCCGCGCCATAACCTGACTCTTTCGATATAGGTCTTCATATTCATATTGTGCATATTGTCGATTGGTTAAGTTCAATCGATCTTTAAGATCAGGACCAAAAGGTTCTAGCACAGGAAACATGACTTTACCTGTTCTTGTATTAATTGTAACACCTGGAACAAAATCAAAAAATCCGTCAGGAGCAGGATCACCATAAAAATTTAATTGATCCAATCCGTAGGCGGATAATAAAGGCTCATTGGCAGTCGGTCCGTCTTCCGGTAAAAACCGTTTGAATCCCGCACCCGGATCGTCATAATATATGTCGAATTGAAAATCTTCTTCGCTTGCCTGATATGCTCCAATGGAATAAATGTTCTTCATCATCAAGTCATACATTGGAATGTCAACTTGTTGCAGAGAAGACTTTAACATCTTTACATAAAGTACTTGGTTCCGTTGATTTGTTGTGTCACCTGAAAAATCAGTTACATCAGCTGAGAACTCCCCAACTTGAAAGTTTTCACCATTATAGGTATATTCATAAGCAACGGCGAGCACCTCGTCTGGTCTTAATTTTGCATCGAGCGACAATACACCCAGTTCTGGAATAAGCGTATATCGACTCGGCGATAATTTTCGCACACGACGTTGTTCATAGTCTCGTCCGTTTTGTAAATTAAATGGCGGACTAGTTAATGTGGCTTGTACGTTTCGAACTTCTCGTGCTGCTTCACCCTGAGCCAATATTCTAGAATATAATGTATTTGCAGAATTATCTGGCAAAACATTTCTATCATTAATATCTCGCAACTCCGCAGGGCGAGTTGTGAGTCCAAATTCTTGACGCGCAGCCGCCGTCGTAAATTGATCAAATTCTCCAAGATCGGGCAGTGCCACAATCTGTCTCAGGTCCTGATATTCATTATTAATGGATGTTACCCACACCTCGATGCGCGTTATGCGAAATAGACTGGTTACTTGTGGCAATTTAAGAAGGGATTCGGAAAATGTGTTTCTATTATAATGTGATAATAAAAAATGTCTATTTTCATCGTACTCATCTGCACGAATTTCGAATTCCTGCCACTGCGCTCCGTTTTGAACGGTAATTTGCTCTTGCTCCGAACGCTGTTGAGAAATTACAGTGGTTAAAAATAGTTTTCCAAACTGTAATTCTGTTTTCAATCCAAATAGACTTTGATTTCCTTGGATCAATGAAGAATTAAGTGGGAGTGAAACATCTCCCGCTTCGATATTTTTAATAATATCGTCTTCGCTAAATGTTTCTGAATCAAATTTGAGTTTAAATTTATTTTCGAAACTAAATGTCGCGTTGGTGTTGTAGTCAAAATTCAAATCAAGTTTTTCACCAATCTTAGCATTTAATCCCATATTGATATCCATATCAAAATCAGGGTCGCCATTCACTTGTTGTCTGACAGGAATATTTGGATTTAATATTTTTTGACGTTGGTATCCTAGCGTAATGTCGATATTACCTTTTGGTTCGACTTTTATTTCATTCCCACCAAAAAGGCGATTGAGTAAATCATTTTGAATATCGAATTGCTCGATTGGGTCTTCCGTATTTGAGTATGTGATGAAATCGTTCCTGACTCCGGTGAGGCTATTGAAATATGCCTCTTGCTGTTTTTCGTTTCTCCACTCCAGGTACTCTTCAAAAGACATGTATGTTGGAAACTTGTAGTACTCGTCACCAATTTTTTCTGAGATGATATACTTACCTGAGATGGGATCGTATTCTACACTCTGCTTGACAATGTCAGGGTCTTTGAGATCGAACGGATTTGATTTTGGAGATGTCATAAAATCACCATATCGTTCTCCAACAGGTATCGTATCTGAAAAAGCGGGATTAAATTCGGCGGATGCCTCCCGATGATCGGTGTAAGGATCACTCAATCCAAAGCCGGGTGTGGCATATGCGTCTGACATCGCGACTATTGCAAAGCAGCAAATAGCGAATAAACTCACCTTCAAGTGTCGCGTCGTAAATGTTATCAAGAGCTACTAGTTTAAATTCGAAATTAAAGTGTGCCGTTCCATAACGCACCCGCTGTAAAAAAACGGCAAAGGTAAGATAGATTTAACTTTTACCCCCACCAGTTAACGTCTTTAAAGCAAGCTTTATCACGATTTCGACACGCAAGTCATCTGCGGCTTCAAGTGTGGCCTTGTCAACCGCTTTTGCGACGGCAGGACGGCGAAATCCTAAAGCAACCAATGCAGATAACGCCTCATCTTGGATCGTATTGCCTTCTGACATATTATCAGTGTGTTTTGATGTGTCATTGTGATCAACTTCGATGTCTCCAACTTTATCTCGCAAGTCTAAAATGATACGTTTTGCTGTCTTCGGACCGACTCCTTTTACTTTTTTGAAGGCCATGTCGTTGTCTTGCTGAATGGCGCGTACAACTTCACTAGCTGACATCCCTGATAAGATGAGTCGACCGGTATTTGGTCCAATTCCACTAACTGAAATTAATTTGTTGAATGTATCCTTTGCAGATTTGTCATGAAACCCATATAACGTTTGTGAATCTTCTCGTACAATCATCTGAAGATGCAGGGTGACCTCAGGCTTCTCGTGAATCACTTCATACGTCTGAAGGCTGATTTCGACTTCATAGCCAATGCCTTGATTTTCGATAATTGCTCTCGTTGGCGAAATGCTATCGATTTTACCTGTTATAAAAGAGTACATTATATGTTAGGAATTGTGATCATGCGAAGGTAGGAAATAGTATGGGGTATTGGGCGGTCATGTTGGCACCCAAACTCGCCTTGCACTTAAAGTGCAAGGCGAGTTTAGGTGCCACCGTCGTTAGATTAAATAGAAAACGCTAAATCGCCCACAACCCCTGAATATAAAGCATCTATATTTTTCAAACAAGCGTAAAACCTTGCCGAAATAATTTTTTGCATTTTCAATGTACTTGGATTTTAAGCGCCATTCCTTGCCCTAAATTAGAATACACTTGTAGTTTCTATACCTAACTGGAGATGAGTATCTCTCTTCTGTATAATTAAGAACAAAGCGCGTAGACAATTGAACCAAATTTGCGTATTTTCGCGGGCCATGAATATACTCGTACTTGGTCAAGGTGGTCGTGAACATGCTCTTGCGTGGAAAATAAGCCAAAGCCCTCATTGTCAGGAACTTTTCATCGCTCCTGGCAATGGTGGAACACGCGATCACGGGACAAATTTGGACTTGGATATTCTTAATGCTGAAGCCATTTGCGCAAGTATTGAGCAAAATGAAATTGAGTTGGTGATGATAGGCCCAGAAGCACCGCTGGCAGCAGGTATTGCTGATGTGATTAGAGAACGTTTTCCGCAAGTACTTGTGATAGGTCCAAATCAATCTGGCGCCCAGCTTGAATCGAGTAAGGCCTTCGCTAAATCTTTTATGCAGCGATATGATATTCCAACGGCAGGTTATAAAACGATCACAAGTGAGAACATGACCGATGGCATACAGTATATCGATGCGATGCAAACACCAATCGTGCTAAAGGCGGATGGTTTAGCAGCGGGCAAAGGCGTGATCATCAGTGAATCGCATGATCACGCAAAGGCCACATTGAAAGATATGTTGGATGGTCAGTTTGGAGTTGCATCAGCGAAGGTCGTCATAGAAGAGTTCTTGGCTGGCCGTGAATATTCGGTCTTTGCACTTACGGACGGTAACGATCATTTCCTCTTTCCGGTAGCCAAAGACTACAAACGTATTGGCGAGGGTGATCATGGTCTCAATACAGGTGGCATGGGTGCAGCCTCCCCTGTGTCATATATTGATGAAACTATCATGCGCAAAACAGTGGACCGTATAATCGAGCCTACTTTAAAAGGTTTGATGCAAGACAGTATTCCCTATTGCGGGTTTATTTTCTTTGGGCTGATTGAAGTAAAGGGCGAGCCATATGTCATCGAGTATAACTGTCGCCTCGGTGATCCAGAGACGGAAGTGATTTTGCCTCGGATCGAAAGTGACCTAGTAGAGCATTTCATAGCTAGCGCAACCGGCAAAATTGATCAAAATGATTTCATTATTTCATCGAAAAGCTGTGCGACAGTGATGATGGTATCCGGTGGGTATCCGATGAAATATGAAAAGGGAAAACAGATACACGGACTTGAGCAGATCAACGAAAGTATTGTGTTTCATGCAGGAACTCAGGCACAGGATAACGCGATATCGACCAATGGCGGTCGCGTGCTAGCCGTAACGAGTATCGCAGCTGACGTCGATCAAGCGTTGGAAACATGTTATAAAGAAATTAAACACATCAACTTTGATAAACAATATTACAGATCTGACATTGGTTTTGATCTGTAGACACGCACACAGAAATTTTCAAACTAAGTAGAATCGTTTTATGAAAAAATTGATGCTTTTCATTTTTGCCGCTATTCAAAGCATTTCCATGCTCGCTCAGGACGACCCTATACTCTTTCACGTCGGTGACGAAGGCGTGACCACTTCCGAGTTCATGTATATCTATAACAAAAATAATTCTGCGTCCCAAAGCGGAGATGCGACTTCTATAGACGAATACCTCAATCTGTATAAAAATTTCAAACTAAAGGTGCACCACGCCAAACAGTTAGAGATGGACACCATCCAACGATTAAATGCCGAACTGGCTGGTTATCGTGAGCAATTGGCGGCAACTTATCTTAACGATAATAGTGTCATGAGTCGTCTGGCTGCAGAAGCTTATGAACGCATGCAACAGGAAGCGGAAATCCGCCATATTCTGATAAAGATGCCGAAAACGCCACTTCCATCTGACACTGCCCGATCTCATAAGATAGCTTTGGAAATCTATGATTCGCTCATCAAAGGTCAAGTTGAATTTGAAGATGCTGCCAAATCGATGTCTCAAGATGCCAGCAATAGTGCCAATGGCGGATACATAGGATATGTACGGGCGATTTTACCAAAAGGCTATTACGAATTGGAGACGGCCATTTACAATCTAATCCCGGGAAATATTTCTAAACCTGTACGCAGCCCGCGAGGATATCATATTGTCGAATTGATTAGTATGCGGGAGGCTAAGCGAGAACGAGAGATTGCTCATATTTTGATACGAAAACCAGCCAAAACTACTGATGACTATCAAAAAGAACGGCAACAAATATTAAGTATTCATGAGCAGTTGACCAACGGTGTCCCCTTTCAAGAATTAGCGGCTAAAGAATCTCAGGATGCAGGTACGGCTCGAAAGGGCGGAAGAATCGGCTATATCAAAGTTGGTGCTTATGACCCAGAATTCGAAACTGCAGCCTTCAGCTTGGAGAATGACGATGAAATTTCTCAACCAGTAGAAACTAGAGTTGGATTTCACATATTAAAGCGAATTGGTATCAAGGAGAACTTAGCTTTTAAAGATGCTAAGCGCGGTATAGAAAATGAACTGAGACGGACTGAGCGATCATTGATTGCCCGTCAAACTATGATAAAACGAATAAAAAGTGAAGAGGGACTAAAAGTGAATCCTCAAATACAGCAAAACTTGTTTGGACAAATCGAAGAAAATGAGTTTTTCTCATACACGTGGAAAGGTCCTGAAGGGAAAGATGATGAAAAAATCCTAACATTCAATGATGGGAGTTATAAGACGTCTGCTGATTTTATCAATTATTTAAATACACACCCAAAGGAGCGGGTGCGTTTAAAATCCCAAGGTAAATCCCGCGCTTTATTTACGATGTTTCAGGATTTTGAAAATGAGGCTAGTCTTAATCTTGAAAAAGAAAAGCTTGAAACAAAGCATCCGGAATTCGCCGCTTTAATGCGAGAATATGAAGAAGGGATTTTGTTATTTGAAATAACAAAAGAAAATGTCTGGGACAAAGCGTCTAGCGACACGACTGGGTTAAAAACATTTTTTGCCAATCATCGAGACAACTATGTGTATCCATCGGAAATTGATGTCATCACATATACGCTTACTAATACAAATGCGAAGAAAGCTAAAAAAACGGTCAAGCAAATAAAATCAGAAACCCCACAGGAGATTGCTGAATCAATGCCGAACGTGCCTCAAGATAAAAAGACGCTAAAACGCACGGATGCCTCAGCTGATAGGTATGCGTGGAAAGTGGATCAGGTGACAGACCTATATCCGTTAGGTGATGAGGGTGCCGCCTTTACGGTTTCGAAGACTATTGCCGTCCGGCCCGCGAAACGAAAAGAATTAAACGAATGCCGTGGATACGTGATAGCTGACTACCAAGAAGAACTCGAAAAAAATTGGATAAAAGAACTCAAAAATAAATATCCCATCAAAGAAAATAAATCTGCAATACAAGCATTGTCTGCTGAATAAGTTTATTTTATATAATCATTATTTAAGCAGATATTAATTCATACTGTGCGCATATTTCGTCACATATTACTTTATGGAGTCGTCATAGTTTATATGATGTGTACAATTTGTTGCTCATCTGAATCCGTGACAGAGTCTGACAATCTAGTCGCTCGCGTTGGTCCATATACATTATCCAAAGAGCGCGTCATGCAACCCTATCTGCGTGCTAGTTTAAAAAATGATTCGCTGACGACGATAACTAAATTTATAGATCAATGGGCACATGACAAAGCATTTGAAATAGAGGCCCTCGAAAAACTTGAATCACGCGAAGAGCTTGACAATTTAATAGAAGCATATCGGTCATCATTGCTCACTCATCTTTTTGAAAAACAAATTATTGAGCAACATTTAGATAGTACGATTTCACAACAAGATTTACAGACCTATTATGATGATAATAAGTCTCAATACGTCCTTCAGTCATCCATTGTCAGGTTGCATTTCATCAATGTGCGGAAAGATCACCCTGACGTCGATGATATCGCGAGTTTGTGGAAAAACTATGACCAATCCGCCTCACTAGACAGCTTGATCGATTTATGTCATGCTTCCGCTGAGGTCTTTCTCTTGGAAGATAGTTCATGGTATAGAATCGAAGATCTGGCATCCATCGTACCCGGAAATATCCTCAAAAATAGATCGAACACACTTTTTACTGAACAAACGTTCTCTAATGACACCGCAAAGTACTTTCTTCGCATCTTGGAAAGCATTCCGGATACAGAAATAGCCCCGCTATCGTTTATTGAGAAGCAGGCACGAAAAGTGATTTTGTATCGTCGTAAACAAAAATTAATCGGAGCTTGGCGTGAACAGATTTATGAAGATGCGCTCAAAGCCAACCGAATCAAACTATATTGATCAACTATGCAGAAGTATATATATCTTATTTTATTTGTCCTGATATCCGGTTCTATTACGGTACAGGCGCAGCAATTGCTCGATAAAGTCGTGTGCCAGGTGGGGGGAGAAATTATTCTGCTTTCCGATATTGAAAAGCGGATCGCCTATATAAAGTCTACCTACGGCGAAGTCGATGAAGAGACGCGATGTTTTGTATTGCAAGATTTGATCGCACAAAAGCTATTAATCAATCAAGCCAAACTGGACAGTATCGTTGTGACAGACGCTGAAGTCAATCAACAAATAGATGCTCGACTAGAGCGCATCTTGAGCAGTATGGGGAATGACACGGAGCGTTTTGAATCGTTTTATGGTGTTACACTTGAGGAAGTTCGCCGTGAACAACAGGACAACTTGCGCAATACGCTCTACACGGAAAAAATGCGTGGTCAAGTGATGTCTGATGTTGTCGCGACGCCTGCTGAAGTCGCTCGATTCTATAAAAAAATCCCTACGGACAGTCTGCCATTTTTTGCTTCAGAGGTAGAAATATCAGAAATCGTATACAAGCCGAAGCCGTCTCAGGTAAAGAAAGATGCTGCGCGAGCAACCCTAGAAGATATCCGTGTGCGAATCATGGATGACCCAACGCAGTTTGAGCGTTTAAGCGGCGTATACTCAGATGACCCAGGGTCGAAAGAAAACGGCGGTGACCTTGGATGGCAAAAAAGGGGAACTTTCGTATCTGAATTTGAAGCCTCCGCTTACAATTTGGAACCTGGAGAATATTCGGAAATTGTCGAAACAGAATTCGGATTTCACTTGATCCAACTTCTAGAGCGTCGAGGAAATCTAATCCATACGCGACACATTCTAATCCGACCAGAATATACACAAGAAGATATCGATCAAGCACATGTCACCATGGATAGCATCAAGCAGTTACTTGTGGCAGACTCGATTAGTTTTGAATTAGCGGTTCGTCTCTATGGTGATGATAAAGTGCAGAGTTTTAGCAACGGCGGTCGTATGACCAATGCAACTACTGGAAATACATTTTTCGAAATTGGAGATCTAGAATCTGATGTCTTTTTCGCAATTGACAATTTGGAGGTTGGAGAATTTAGCGACCCGGTATTATTCGATGAATTAGGTGAAGACCCAATATTAAAATTGTATCGATTGGATTCGCGCTCCAAACCACATCAAGCTTCATTGGAAACTGACTACGCAAAAATCCAACGATTTGCTTCTGAGGAGAAAAAACAGCGCTTATTCAATGAATGGTTATTTGATCGGGTTGATGAGACATATGTCCAGTTGGATAATCGGTATAGGTGTCCACAACTTGATGTATGGCTGGAACAATAATTCGGTTTCAAGAATAAAATCAATTTATTTTTTCGTGTTGCTTTAAGTAATTGAGTTGACTATAAATACACGACTCCGAATTTTTCTTCTATAAGTCCAAGATCAAAATCACCCGAAGTCACTTGTCGATTTGTTTCTGCCATAAATTCCTCGGCCCAGTCTCCAGGAAAAATATAACTGATTAGTCGCGCACTTGAATTTCCTATATTTTTAATAAAATGAGATATTCCTCTAGGGCAATGAATCGTGTCGCCGACTCCAATTTGAATAATTCTATCGCCAATCTTAGCCTCAAGCTGTCCCTCAATTACATGGAATGTTTGATCTTCCCATTTGTGGTAATGATCGGGGACAAAACCTTTTGGTTCTATGATACCGTCCGAAATCACATATTCTGAGTTCGATTCTTTTTTCCCTACAATTATTCCATTGTACTCTTTATCGTTCAACCAGAATTTCTTGCCTTCACCAAAAGTTTTAATAACGACTTCTTTATTGGTTTTATTTACTCTCTTTTTCATGGAAATTATTTTTGACAAAGTTTATTCTTGATAGCATTCTATACAATCAATGAATCATTGTTTAATAAAATCTCCCGAGTGGTCCAATAAAAAATCAACAGCCAATTCGTATCCTTTCAGCCCTTTGCCTGTAATGAAATGCATCGCATGTTCGGTTACGTAAGAATGCTTGCGGAAATCCTCTCTATTATTGATGTCTGAAATATGCACTTCGACAACTGGCAGTTCGATAGCTGTGACCGTATCACCTAGCGCGATCGATGTATGGGTGTAGCCGGCCGCATTGAGGATGACTCCGACAGCATTATGATCTTCTGTGTAGAATCCTACTTCCTGTAATCGATCAATCAAGTCACCTTCGTGATTACTTTGATAATAATCGAAATGTATACTCGAGTATTTATTTCGCAGCTGCTCCAAAAAGGCCTCAAAAGACACCTCTCCGTAAATGTGTTTTTCACGTCGGCCAAGTAAATTTAAGTTTGGTCCATTAATAATGTGGATGAATTGCATATTGATAAATATAGGTGATATTGGTCCAATAAAAAAGCCGAACACGTTTGACATGTTCGGCTTCTACATTGTTAATCTTTAGATCATTCTAATACGACCAAAGGTCATGTTCGAAATTGAAGAGCTCCATTTTGATATTTTCGCTCTCGTATAAGCGATCAATTGGATTATCTTTTAAGTGTGCGTAGTGTTCAAGTCTATTATCAAATACATTTGAAGCTTTGAATATATAACTTGAAAATTTTCTCAATTCAAACATAGTTTCCCATGTCATTGGAGCGGCATCATTTCCATCAACAAATGCACGATGTTTAGCCAGATACTCTCGAGCTTGCGGATAATAAACCCAAAACATCGGCCCTTCGTATTTGAATATACCTGAATCATCAAATTCAGCCTTGATCGGCGCAATACCCAATATTCTATTTTTGATACGTCCAGCTGCTTCGTCAAAAAACCAAATTTCTTTAATTCGAAAACGTTTGATTTCGCGTGGATTCAATTCATCACGTGTCACCTCGTATGTCGTTTCGTATGTGACAGGATCTGTAATTCGAACTGTATCGACTTTAAACAACTTTTGATCAACATCTTCTTTCGTCATTTGCTCTTTGAAATCGTCGTCTTTAAAAGCAACTAATTCACCAGCATCTATACCATCGATCAAAATCGTAATGAAAGGATTTATTTCGTAGGTAAAAGGTAAGTTTACCTTCTCGCGAATATCGATGATTCGCCACATCTTACGCTGCCAAGGCACGTCAGCCTCACGAACTCCCGCGTAGGGTAATACGCGAGTTTCATAAATAAGTGTTTGCTTGACAACGCCGTCTATGAATTCTTCATCTTCTGGCTCAGATGATTCAGTAATAATGTCTTCTGGCACTTGTGCAAACGCAGTAAGTGTAAAGAACATTAAAAAGAAAAACCCGAGTGTTTGAATTGCAAATTTTTTCATTGCTTGATTATTTTATCGTAAATACGAGATCATTAATTTTTCTTGTTGGACCCACATCTCCAGGACACTTAGCACGAACATTTTCGAAGTAATAGCGATCGCCAGGCTTTGCCTGATCGATAAGTGATTTAGCACCTGCTGTAAATGAGCCTCCACCATTCACTTCAGATTTAGGGTCATCGCGACGCGGTACACGAACTACGTTGAATCCGGCTATCGAACATCGTGCATCAAAATCAAAGTTTTTAAGTTGAGCGATAACTCCACGCTGCGCACGAAATTCACCGTTACCCATTGGACCACCGTCATTGCTACCCAAACGAGCTACCGGATCAGGAATTGCTTTCACACGGAATTCCTGTTTAGCTGATAGCCCAGGCGCAGTAACATTCACATATGCAAATTCATTCGGTTTCGTTGGTCTAGTCGCTGTAACAACATAGTTGCCATCACCACCTTTTCTTATGCTTGCACCACCAGCGCCTGACATGCTTACTTTCACTTGATTTGAATTCACTCCAGCCGCTGATACGCCCACAGGGTTTTCAACACCGATATAGAAAACATTCATCTTAAGTGCAGATACACTCATCGAACTCTCACCGACGGTGTATTCGTACTGTTTTGTGTAGGTATCTGTTTTTTCCGTAACAGGATTAAATACTGATGCTTTTACAGTGTAGGTTTTGTTTCCAAGTCCTGTAGCGTTTTGAGACCAAGAAGCGACACCGTCATCATTAATTCGCAATGGAGACCCATTAACTGACATCGTTACTTTTGTGCCAGACTTAGCTGATGAAGTTGCACCAAGTGATAATTCTGTTTCATATTTTTCACCTTTTAGAATATAAGATTTCTTAGGTGAAGAGATTACTACAAATTTATCGAGTACAACATCGGTACTTTTTCCACCGACTGTGTTCAACAAATAATTCAACACTTCAGCCTCACTTGCTTTTGCATCATTGATAAATTTATTCAAGATCGGTAAAGTGGCCTGTAACGGCATCTGCCGGAAGTTAAACGCTGACCATGTCTTCTTGGCTTTATCTTGCGAATTTTTCCAAGTTTCATCATCAATTTGTAATGGAATATTGACAGTGCCTCGATCTTTCTCATCGATGTAAGAAACAAATTCATCGTACGCTTCTTGAATCTTACTTTTTAATTCAGGACCTTTTGGGTCTTGACCTTGATCACCTTCAACTAAATATCTAGTCGTGATATCTTTATCTTTTTCACCTCGAAGCTTAGTGACACTTTTATAAGTGACATAATCACCATCTCCTTTTTCTCCATCTTTGTCCCCTGCCTGATCGATCATATAGTCGATCATTTCTTGAACGAAGGAAGTAAAGTTCTTCGATGTCGCACGAACATCATCGACGCGATCAGCATACTCCTGATATTCTGGCTTCTTCTTTGCGGCAAGGTCAATTGCTTCCGGTAGAGAAGCATTACTCTTGTCCAATGAGGCGCTAGATTGGTTAAGTCCCTTGTCTACAACTTTGAAAGCGTTGAATATTTCAGCTGAAACATTGAGGGCCAATAAGGCTGTCAGTACGAGATACATGATATTGATCATGATCTGTCTGGGTTCCTTAGGTATTGACATATTTTAGATTTGTATATTATTAAATAATGGCTTAAACACGTAGCAAACAGTATTAAGTTATGCCGGCTTACCGAACGCGTTCAATACATTACCGTATACACCGTTCAATGATTTCAAATTAGTATTCAGCGTTGAAATTTGCTCTTTGTACAACTTCGTATCTTCTACAGTTTCGCTTAGGCTACCCATAGATTCGAATGCCTGGACGACGTTACCATATTGGCTATTGATGCTGTTCAAGTTGCTATTCAATGCAGCGATATTGTCTTTATAGACTTTAGTATCTTCAACAGTTGCGTTCAAGTTTTCCATAGCCTGACCCATACGCTCATAGAAATTACCCATGGCTTTGATCTGGTCGCCAGTCTTGGTAAAGTCAACTTCTTGAAGTGCCTTAAGTGATCCTAGGCTTTTAGACATTGATTGTAGTTCTGACAACATGCCACCTAATCGTGTTTCTACTGCTTCACCGTCCAATGGTCTAACGCCACCTGCAACATCACCTTCTGTCAATGGTGCGATACGTGAATGATATTTGTCCAAGCCTGGATATAATTTCTCCCAGTAGTAATCTTTTTCAGGAGGTAATAATCCAAGAAGCGCAAAAATGAATGCTTCTACTGTAAGTCCAATCGTGATTGCTGTTCCACCCCATGGTTCGGAGTTAATTTTTCCGAGTGCTCCCATCATGACGGCAGCTGCTCCCAATCCGATAATTAAATTTTTTAGATACTTGAACCAGTTTGTTTTGTAAAAGGCCATGTTGTATTAAATTTTTACTGTTTAAAAGAAGATAAAATATTTAGCAATGGTCAATAATATGCCTATCTCACGATTGGAGTTAACGATTACCGACTACTTAAAAGTCAATTAGTTTGGAAATCTAAATCAATATTTATCCTTGATTGATCTACCTAAATAAGACAAAGCACATCTAAATCCTATATATGATTTCGCTGTATCTTGATATTCCCAGTGGCGTGTTCCTGTCTGCAAATAGTACCCGATGTCTTTCCACGATCCGCCACGAATGACTTTACGCTTCCATGCTGCCGGATCTTCATCTTTGGCATCATACTTTAAGTCCGGGCTGAGGTCATGCACAAAACTGTAAGCATTTTCTTCATAAGCCGTCTCCGTCCATTCTGCCACATTTCCTGACATATTATATAAACCGTAGTCATTTGGAAAGTATTTATATGCATCAACAGTGTACATACCACCATCTTCAGGATAATTTCCTCGACCAGGTTTGAAGTTGGCGAGCAAACATCCTTTTTCATTTCTTAAATAATAAGCTCCCCAAGGATAAGGGGCATTTTCGTGTCCACCTCTGGCTGCATATTCCCATTCAGTTTCTGTCGGTAAACGGAAGTCCTCAGAATTTGGCTCATCTGGTCGACCGCTATTCCAAAGTTGGGTTCTCCAATAGCAAAATGCTTTAGCTTGTTTCCAAGTCACACCTACAACCGGATAATCATCGAATGCTGGGTGCCAAAAATAATTTCTTGTCATTGGCTCATTGTAAGAATAAGCATAGTCGCGAATCCAAACAAGCGTGTCAGGATAAACAAGTGTTGCTTCTTTTTTAAGTAAATCAGCAGTTGTGGCATTCTTATCTCGAGCTGCACGCTGCCAATCTATCCATCTATATTCATAGTTCAAGAGAGACTTATTCATTTCCTTCTGTCCTGTGAGGGTATTGTCGCCGTCGACATACATGTCTTCTAACATTTCATCGCTCCAGTCGATTTCATACTCCCAGTCAAGGATTTCATTCCCATTCTCATCCTCGTAATAATGTTCTAGATAAGTGTGTGCAATCGAATCACGCACCCAATCCACAAATTGACGGTATTCGTTATTTGTGATTTCTGTGTCGTCGATAAAAAATCCAGGAATAGATATAGCACGCGGTCGCTGCGTATAACTATTAAATATATCCTGATCACTTTGGCCGATATGTAGCGTTCCAGAACCGATGTACATCATCCCGTAGGGACTGATATTCGTATTCCATTTTGGCCTATTCTGAGAACCCAGAAGTTCCCCTCCACTGCCTCGATTTCCGCCGCACGAGCTCGCTACCAATATGATAGCCATAGCATAAAAGTATAATATGTAGTGTCTACTTTGCTCCATTCTAATTTTCGTTTACCCTAATAAAAATCTTGGTTACCTTGAAGAAGGCGTAAATATAATCGCTTTTCCGTTTAATCAAAAAATTTTAATCTCATGAGCCGCTTTCGACTATATATAATGTTGATTGAAATCCCCACGTTTAGAAACGTCCGTTCAATAGAATTATTCTTTATTTAGCCAATTTGGCAAATTTTAACATTTCCGTAAGCAGCGTTCTGCGTTTTAGAGGTATCGCGGATTGTTAATTATTTTCGGAGTCTTTCCTTTTCCGACCTGTTTGTTGAGATTATATCTCAGAATAATCTCGTGTGAACCGTTTGCTTCCCGAGCTAGTCCTCCCAATCCAATGTCATAAGAATAGTAGACACTGAAATGCTGATCGACCGCGTACCCCATTGAAATCACTATCGATTCAAAACTATTGCCGCTGTATCCTCTCAAGCCGATACCGCCGTTTATTACATCTTGATAAAGTGCATTCACTTTCACCAAAGTTTGGATATCTCTGAAATCATATTTTACAAAAATATCTGGATAAAAGTACCATAAATCACCATATTCTATTCCATATTCGAAATAAAGTGTGGCTGACATGTTAGGTAACCAATCAAACTCCTTGCCATCGGTCGAGAAGGTTGCATTTCCAACATGAATATCTTGTAATGCAATGCCCCCTTCAAAAGCATCGGTGATCACGTACGCCCCAATCGAAAATACGCTTGAAGTCGATGAAATTTGAAGTTCTGGCAATCTTGGATCATTATGATCGATTAATCCGCCTGTATACGTTCCTTCAGGTGCCAATAATTTGTCTCCGTCAAACCCTAGTCGATTGATACCTCCGGTCACACCTATTGACCATATCAAATTTTCGTTGGCTTGCACATAGTCATATCCCAATTCGAACTTTAAATATTGGAATGGCCCAAGACGATCATTGGCTATTCGCATGCCGATACCACCATTTAATCGATAAGCTGGCATATGCGCCACTAACGACTGCGTGCTCGGTCTACCCGTGACACCGCTCCACTGCTCTCTTCCCCAAGCTGTAATATCCAAACTAGATTGAAGTCCGGCATACGCAGGATTGAAAGCATATATATTCTCTTCGGGCATGCTGAGTAGAAAGTTCTTTTGGCCCCACGCGATTGAGGAGATGCAAATCGTCGTGACGAGCAAGACGCACTTAATGGCGATCTGATTTGATATTAGATTAGGTGAAATATTATTCATGCGGAATGATAAAGATGCTCTTTTTATGATATGGTTGATAAACTATGCACGATTAAATATAGTATTAACGCATCGAAAGGATGAGAACGCGCTATCACCATCAGGAAAATTTCATGATTTGGGTATAAATTTTTATGAAAGCACGAGTCCGTCATATGCCAAACGGACATGAGATGGCAACTCACCGTCCACCTCCGCATGCTTGCCCATTTGATGTGCGAGATGCGTCAGGAAGACCTTCTGAAAACCGGCCCGATCAATCAGAGCCAGCGCTTCATCCAATGATTGATGGCTGTTGTGCATCGTTCTGTGCAAAGCTGAGAGAATCACAATCCTGCAGTCAGCAATTTTTTCAATCGTACTCGATGAAATATTCTTTACATCGGTTAAATAAGCGATATCATCTACAATGAAACCTAAAATATCTAGATGTCCATGCTCGACAGCAACAACTTCTACTCGAAACGGACCCAATTGTAATGTCTTACCCGGGTTGACTGCCGATACACTCAGTCTAGGCCGTGCGGCATATTTGGTTTCAAACGCATAATAAAATCTATTTTGAAGTTCATCGATGACGCGTTGTAATGTAAAAATTGGAATTTCTTTTCCCCATTTAAAGTTGACTGGACGGATGTCATCGATTCCACTCACGTGATCATTGTGCTCATGGGTAATACAAATCGAGTCTATTTTATCAAATTGGTTGGCTAATAACTGTTGCCTCAAGTCAGGAGACACATCGATGAGAAGATGATAGTCGTCCTTCACAATCATCACCGATGATCGCAAGCGCTTGTCTCGTGAATCAGGAGATTGACACACCGCACATGTACAACCGACGACCGGAACGCCTTGAGATGTCCCTGTACCTAGGAATGTAAATGTCACTGCGCCCTTCTGACAAGTGAGTTGAAAAATTTTTGACTTTCTTCAGTGAGCATCTTTTCATCGATATTCTTGAGCGTCAACAGAATGTCGAATAAGACTCGCGCTCTGCCTTCTGTATCAAAAAAACGATTGACAATTACAATTTTATCCTCATGAACAACACAGTGGCCAGAGTTGAACCGCCCTTTTTCATAGCGAATTGTATACCCTAAGTCCTCGAATATTCGTTCAATCTTTTTCTTCTTTGCACTTGTAAATTTCATAGGATAAAAAACGTATATTTATTTCGCTAATATAAGCCTAATTATGAAACCACTCATTACTCTATTTATTCTCTTAACTGTTTTGATTAGTAATGTCACCGCTCAGGATGAAGGTTTTGATGCACGGATCATAGCCGGCATGTCGGCAGCGCAAATCCGTGGTGATGAAATGGCTGGGTTCAATAAAGTCGGTTTGGAATCTGGCATCAATGTTTCTTACGCCATTCGATACAATATGGATCTCGGCATCGACTTGCTATTTTCACAACGAGGAAGTCGCTCCAATAATAGCGATTTTGGCGAGCGCAGGATCTTCCGGATGAATTATCTTTCTATACCGGTTGCGGTAACAGTCAAGGACTGGGTATATGAGCAAGAAAATGGGTTTTCATATTACAAGGTATTCGCCCAAGCTGGTGTATCATATGGAAGACTGCTGTCGAAAGAAGTGGAAGGTGCATTAGTCGGGGTGCCATTGGAAAATTTGAGTGACGCTTTCAATGAAAACGATATCAGTTGGCTGCTCGGTGCCGGATATCAGTTTAACTATAGGCTGGGTGCGCGGATTCGGTATAACAGATCAATCACCAAGTTATTTAGTCAAGCGGACAATCCTTCAGTAAACTACAATGATTTAATTCCCTACCATCTATCTTTGCAGCTTACTTTCAAAATATAGATACGGATGTATAGACTTTACCTAATGCTCATTCTGTCGTGTTTTTTTGTTTTCGCATGCAATCAAGAGAAGGCTACGAACTCCGAAACATCGCCAACAGAGAATGATAAAACGGTCGCTCAAACGCCCCCTCAAGTGGCTGTGTATCCAGATTTGCCACTCGAGTTTGCCCAAAATTTGTATAACAATGCGGATAAGGTTGACGTGCTTTTTAGCCGTATCGCTATTAGTTTGAGCCAAGTGAAAGAATCGGACGTCAAATATCAATTATCATTGATGCAACGCGGTTCGGTTCCAAAAAAAATAAACTGCACGGAAACTGCTAATATTATTTATCAGTCCCAAGGCGATATAATCGGTGATGCGCGCATGTACCTTGAAAATGGTTGTCGGTATGTCGTATTTTATGTCGATAATAAACCAGCCTACGGTGCGCAAATGAATGATGACGGTATGAGTTTTTATAATCGGATCATCAAGAGTGCGGCTAACGTGCCTACCGAATAACTATGAAACGATTCGCCGTAATTGATTTAGGCACCAATACATTTCACCTTTTAATTGCCGGCCGAAAATCCAGCACTGAATTCATAGAAATTTATAGAGAACGCATCTATGTACGTATTGGAAAAGAAGGGATGTACCGCTTTAGCAGACCAGCTGTCAAACGGGCCATGGACGCTATGGCCAAGTTTCGCAAAATCATCGATTTGTTTGAAGCCGTTGAAGTGCGGGGGTTCGCGACTGAAGCTTTTCGCCAAGCACAAAATGCCGATGTACTCATCAAACGAATATTTCGAACGCACCAAATTCCCGTGGATATAATTTCCGGTAGTGAAGAGGCACGGCTTATTTTTGAAGGTGTCAGGTTTGTTGGGGCGCTACAACGAAATGATAATTTAATTATGGACATTGGTGGTGGGTCTGTCGAATTAATTATCGGATCGAATAAAACTATTAAATGGAGCGTGAGTATTCCGATTGGTGTTTCCGTTTTAAAAAATAAATTTCATCATTCCGAACCAATCTCAAAAATAGAACTCTGCGATTTACGCATGTTTATTAAAAAGCGGATTAAAGTACTTGCAGATGAGATGAATCGCTATACATTTAATACGCTTATCGGATGTTCAGGAACTTTTGATGTTTTGGGTGATGCCTTACCTCTAGCTGAGCAAATTAATTCCTGTAAAATATTACGGAAACGCGATTTTAATCAATTTTTGAAAAAAATAGAAGGGCTAAATCTTGAAGAGCGAAAAAGTTTCGAAACCATTCCTGAAAATCGTGCCGATCTAATTGTTGTTGCGCTCGTCTTGTTAGATGAAGTATTGCAATTGAGTCCAAACTTTGAATTTATTCTTGTCTCACCATATGCGCTTAAAGAAGGGCTGATTGCAGAGATGATTCGGTCTTATTCGGTTTAACTATCAAATGGCCGAATCGTATGAAGCCGGTTTGCCGACAATTACGCGATTCAAAAAGCAAATTCGAAACAAATGGCATACAACCGGTAGGTGATTCGTCACTATCATTAGCTAAAACTAAACATATTTTTAGTCTTATCTAAAAACTAGTCGCTATATTTGATGCGTGAGTATAGTTGAGATATTTCAATATGAATCTTTTGTCCGTGCACTTATCGCCTCTTGTTCGGTCGGGATCTTGTGTGGAGTTCTAGGGCCATTCATCGTATTGCGGAATATGTCGCTCATTGGGGATGCCTTGTCGCACGCCGTACTGCCAGGTGTGGTGGTTTCTTTCATGATCTTTGACTATAATACATTTGGATTTTTCCTTGGTGCCGTGAGTGCGGGAATGTTAAGCGCACTATCGATCACATGGATTCAGCAACACTTGCCGACAAAAAATGACGCAGCGATTGGTATTATATATACTGTGATGTTCGCTCTTGGTGTGATGGGGATATCAAAATTGTCGAAAGACCATGGTGCGCATATCGATTTGAAAGATTTTTTATTCGGAAATGTACTGGGTGTATCCGATAGCGATTTGTGGATGACATGTTCTATCACGTTGATCGTCATACTTGCAATCTATTTTTTTTATAGACCGCTATTTTTAAGTACGTTTCAACCGACTATTGCCAAAGCCATGGGCGTGAGAACGAAAGCTTTACATTATTTTCTGATGCTATTATTATCATTCGCAGTTGTGGCTTCATTGCAGACTGTAGGTGTCATATTAGTCGTTGCCCTGCTCATTGCACCAACTTCGACCGCACTCCTGCTGACCAATCGCTTGTACAAAGTCATCATTCTATCAGCTATTATCGGATTTCTATCTTCCATTATAGGTATGTATGGCGCGATCCAATTAGAGACAACACCGGGACCAGCCATGGCCGTCGTAGCTGGAATATTATTTTTATTTGGTGCTTTATTTGCGCCCAATCACGGTTTGTTTTTCAAACAAGTACAAAATTATAAGTTGAAGAATAAAATCTTAGAAGAAGACGTGATGAAACAAGCATTGAAAATTAAAGGTGCAATGGCATTGGATCAAATAAGCGATCGATTGGATATATCTGTTTGGCGTCTCAAACAAGTTCTGAATAACTTAAAGGCTAAAAAACTCGTGGCGTACACGAACAAACGACTATTCGATCTCACCACTACTGGCGAACAAAAAGCACAAGAGCTTGTCCGGGCTCATCGACTGTGGGAAACATATTTGGTAAATTCTGTCGGCCTGACGGAGTCACAAATTCATGAGGATGCAGAGCGCTTTGAGCATTTGCTGACGAAAGAGATGCTCGATGAAGTTGATGCTGAGTTAGGATATCCGAAAACCGATCCACATGGCTCTCCTATTCCATCAAAACGAAAGGATTAATTCTTGACTAACCGAAACTGATTACTCCTCCTCGCCCATTTGTTTTTCGTCACGCAGTCTATCAAATAAAGCATTCAATCGGTACATTTCATCAAGGGTGTCATCCATGAAAAATTCTAATTCAGGAATACGTCTCATTTTCTTTTTTAGTCGCTGACCAAGAGCCTGCCGCAATCTTCCATACTCTTGTTCCATCTGTAAAATGACGGCTTGCTTGTTTTCAGTATTATAAATCGAGCAATAGATACGAGCAAGGCCGAGGTCGGAAGACATTTTGACTTTGGTGATCGTGACGAAGGCATCTTTATAAATGTAGCTGCCTTCTGAAAGCAATACTTGCCCAAAATTACGTTTGACGAGTTCGCCGATTTGTTGTTGTCTGATACTTTCCATACACTACGAATTTTGGGCTTAGATCGTACACATGACATGTACGAGGCATTCAGACGGCAAGATACAAAGTCTGTCAATTCTTTACATTTGTTGGACATGGGACGATTTCTCGATACGAGTATAGAATTTTTAAAAGGGGTAGGTCCTGCCAAGGGCGATCTACTGAAAAAGGAGAAGTCCGTATTCACATTTGAAGACTTTTTATTCGATTTTCCTTTTCGATATATCGATAAAACCCAGACGATAAAAATATCGATGATTCGGTCGGGTGATGATGCTATTTTATTAAAAGGTCAATTGCTTTCTTTACGTCGTCAAGGGCAAGGGAGGCGATCACGATTGCACGGCGTATTCAGCGATCAGACCGGTAAAATTGAGTTGGTTTGGTTTCAAGCCGTGACATTTTTGGAAAAATCACTTGTTGTTGGAGCGACATACCTTTGCTTTGGCAAAGTCAATTACTACAATGGCAAAAAAAGCATAACTCATCCGGAACTTGAGCGGCTCGAAGATCAAGACAACAAGGCCATCGGAAAACTATCACCGGTTTATAATTCTACAGAAAAATTAAATCAGCGCGGGTTACCGACTAAAGGTATGGTTCGATTGAAGCAGACATTGATTGAAAACATGACAGCGCGTGATATTCAGGAAACGCTACCTGACTACCTTATGTCACGACTAAAATTAATTCCAAAATACAACGCGCTTCGACAAATTCATTTTCCTAAAAATTGGATCGAATTAAAAGCTGCACAAAAGCGCATTAAATTCGAAGAGTTTTTCTTTATGCAATTACGGTTATGGAAGCGCTATCAAAACCGAAAAAATATAAAGTCATACGCGTTCGATAATATTGGAATACATTTTAATCATTTCTATAAAAATATTCTTCCGTTTGAATTGACAAATGCGCAAAAAAAGGTCATTAAGGAAATACGCAATGACTTAGGCACCGGAAGTCAAATGAATCGCTTATTGCAAGGTGATGTTGGGAGTGGTAAAACGATTGTTGCGTTACTGACAATATTGATCGCTGTCGACAACGGCTTCCAATCATGCCTAATGGCCCCAACTGAAATTCTTGCGCAGCAACATTATAATGGACTCTTTGAGCTATTAGAAAACAGTGAAATAAATATAGCAATACTCACCGGATCGATCAAAGGCAATCGGCGAAAAAAAATACTCGCTGAATTGGCATCCGGAGAATTAAATTTAATCGTCGGAACCCATGCGCTTATTGAAGATCCCGTCATTTTTAAAAATCTAGGACTAGCTATTACAGATGAACAACACCGCTTTGGTGTTCAGCAACGCGCGCGGTTGTGGAAAAAAGCCAGTCCATATCCACCACATATTTTGGTCATGACGGCAACACCAATACCTCGGACACTTGCCATGACCGTATACGGTGACCTGGATGTGTCTGTGATTGATGAATTACCGCCGGGAAGAAAAAAAATCATGACCAATGTTATTCGCGATAGCAAACGTGGACAAATGTTGAATTTCATAAAAGGTGAAATAAAAAAAGGCCGGCAGATTTATATTGTTTATCCTTTAATTGAAGAATCCGCAAAATTAGATTTAGCGAATTTGGATCAAGGGTATGAATATTTATTAGAACAATTACCAAGACCAGAATATCAAATCAGCATCGTGCATGGCCGCATGAAATCTGACGACAAGGATATGGAAATGCAAAAATTTGTAGAAGGAAGATCACAAATTCTTGTTGCCACTACCGTCATTGAAGTTGGCGTTAATGTTCCAAATGCCTCTGTTATGATTATCGAAAATGCAGAACGGTTTGGACTATCCCAATTGCATCAACTACGAGGTCGGGTTGGTCGCGGCAATGCTCAATCATATTGTATATTGATGGCTGGCAATAAATTGACCAAGCAGGGAAAAGAAAGATTAAAGGTCATGTGTGAAACAAACGATGGTTTTAAAATTGCCGAGGCAGACTTAAAATTGAGAGGACCAGGTGATATTGAAGGGCTTCGTCAATCAGGAGAACTTCCATTAAATCTCGCGAATCCGATAACCGATCAAAAAATGTTAGAATCCACAAGAAAAATAGTACAAGTCATTCTCAACGATGATCCGACACTTTCAAAAAGTATCAATCAACGACTCATTGAATATATACATGCAACAAAGGAAAAGTTCAGGTGGAGTTTTATCGGGTAATTGTTTTGGAGTTCATGGTCCGATAATTTTGTACCGTCTATTATCCAGTTTGTCGATTAAATTTTATGACGGCTAGGAAATGGTTAATTTTATAAAAATTATAAAAATATGACTCGTAGAAAATATAAATCCACAGGCTGCTTTCGGTTTCTTTTAGTGATCATCGTATTAATTCCAGCGGCATATTTTGGCGCCAAGGCCATTCGAGGCGGAGAAGGCATACCGGTTATCGAACGCGCCATTGATAATATCTTCAACGGAAATGATGATGTTAAGCCTATCGAAGAATCATTACCTCAAAACGAAGTAGAGCGGCTACGCGATGAAAATAAAGCGCTCCGAGATCGCATCGATCAACTTGAACGCCGCATTGAGGATATGCAGAATGAGTAGAAAATTCAAAGGTTTAAGGTTTAAGGTTTAAAGGGTTCAAAGTTCAAAGTTCAAAGTCTAAAGTCTAAGGGCTTAAGGTCTAAGGTCTAAGGTCTAAGATCTAAAGTGATGGTAGGGATCGGTAAGCCGGTGGAGCGCTCGTGCGGAGGGATGGATTGCTGAGCCCGGTTTTATTGGTTAATGG
>ENA-ORXU01000310-ORXU01000310.1-marine-metagenome-genome-assembly--contig:-NODE-310-length-60563-cov-3.863241_pt1 | contig 60563 bp, 51 predicted proteins | sample MGYA00237869_ERZ511484 | MGnify/ENA metagenome assembly ERZ511484 | reverse complement strand
TGTCCTTCGCAATGATTTTTGCCCGGTAATTTTTTAAAGTTCCTACTTCTATCAGTGATTTAAAAGATTGTGTGGTATAGGCAATGAAGTCTTGATGTACGATTTTAGCCAAATTCAGATGCTCCCTGGTATGGTCATATCCTAAAAATTCCTTGGCAGAGCTATTCATATTGATGACGTTGAACTTCAGGTCCATGACCACATACGGGTCAATGATATTTATGAAAACGCCATCAAGTTCGGATGTTTTTTCGCTCAGCAGGTTTTCGAGTTTACTATTGGTTTCCTGTAAGTGATGGGTTACGTCATAAAGCTCCTTGGACTTCTCCTCTAGAATACGCTCGGCCTGTTGACGGGCTTTTTTTTGTCTTTCGAGCGCCTTTTTTAAAATGGTTATTTCTTTGCTATCCGTACTATCCATTTTGGACAATATCAAATTTTACCTCCGTACCATCATCCTTAAGGAGTTGATACGAAATATCTGCTTTACCATTAAAGTGTTCAAATGTTTTTTCCATTAGACCGTGGGCCAAGCGATACAATCCTCTAGAAGAAGAGTAAATCATAGAAATAGAATTATCGGTCTTTTCTAAAATCTTGAATGTTGGTAACTCGGCATCGGGATATAACTTCTTTACGTGTACGTGTATATGGTCTTCTATGGAATATAATAGGCCCAATGGGGAGTTATATGCAGCGATTACCTCAGGATGTGCCTTACCCAAGCTTGAAAAAAGATAGAGCCCGAAAGCATAGATCAGGTCTCCGGCCGGTAAGTTCACATCCGCGCTAAGAGCGCTGATAAGGCTTACCATTTCATTGAAATCGTAGGTACCCACGGATGTATATATTCCCTCAGAGGCTAAATCAGCGTTTTCTATTATCGCATCCACAGTTTCCAAACCAAATTTAGATTCGACCATTTCCAAAAATTCTGTAAAAACGATTCCTTTCATGTATATTATTTTCGGCTTAAAAGTAAGAAAAGTGCCACGTAGAAAAGAAAAAATGTTGTGAAACGACAATTTTTGTTAGCCTTTGACCAATTCGTTCACCTCCCAATAGGCGAGAACCTTTGCCAATTTGTTTTGATACTCCTCATACTTCAAAGGTTTTATGATATACCCCGCAATACCAATTTTATAGCACTCCAATAAATCCACTCTATTTTCGGAAGTTGTGAGAATAATAGTCGGTAGATACTTCAGTATATTATCTTCCTTAAGAATGTGAAGAAATTCTATACCACTCATTCGGGGCATGTTCAAATCAAGCAATATGATATCGGGTAATGGGTTTGCTGTATTGAGTATTTCCAAGGCTTGTTCGCCATTCTTCGCTTCAATTATTTTATGCTGCAAAGAAAGCTTAGCAACGGTACGCTGAAGCTTCATTATTTCTATGTTGTCATCCTCAATAAGTAGTATGTTCATCAGATAATTCTTTCAATTTTGCAATGTAAAAGTCGTCAATTCTCCATTCATAAGGTAATAGGAGCAGACGGATGGGAATTAAATATAGACGAATGAAAGTTAAGTGTCGGTAAGTGGGAAATCATTACTCCGATTTCTCCAATTAGGGACGGTTCGGAATAAAGGAGGAGGTCAATTTCAGTTTTGACCGTCATTTAAACCCGACTCTACACATTTTATATGATATTAGATGATATCGGATGAATTCATTAAAAATGAAAACACTGTCAACCAGTCAGTTAACAGCGCTTTGATACTGTCTAAAAACAATTAAGTCGGGATGACAGGATTTGAACCTGCGACCACACGCCCCCCAGGCGTGTACGCTACCGGACTGCGCTACATCCCGTTATTAAATTCCAAGTCACAAAATCTAAATTTCAAAAAAGAAAAAGGAATTTTAGACTTTAAATTTGGAATGCAAAAATAGAAAAGTTATATAGATTACCTTCCATCTTTCGATAAAAATAAGCGAAAACTATTCTAAACTTTCAATCCATTCAAAAAAACGATCTGTCCAACCTCGTAAATGCACGTTATCTCTTGCAAGCGAAAAACCGTGGCCCCCGTTTGGATAAATATGCATAGTGGCCGGCACTCCCTCTTTATTCAAAGCCCTAAAGAACGATAAACTGTTTGCTACGGGTACACCAGGGTCATCGGCTGCGTGAAACAAAAAGGCTGGCGGTGTTTCAGATGTAACTCTTTCATGATTTTTAAAATAAGACATGATGAATGGCTCTTTCTTATGCTCACCACTTTTCACTTCTCCTCCTCTTTCACCCCTTTCGATTACGGCGTAGCCTAAAGCCATGAAATCTGGACGTGCAGATAAGCTATCGGTAGCATCTAGAGCCTTGTGCACCTCTTCATTATAGTGCGTTCCAAGTGTAGCTACCAAATGTCCGCCAGCAGAAAAACCAAGGACTCCAATTTTAGTTTTGTCAACATTAAAGTTAGAAGCGTTCTCACGTACCAGTCTCACGGCTCGTTGCGCATCAATCAGAGGAACCAGATGTTTATCTTTTTGAGATTCATTGGAAGGCAGTCGATATTTAACCACAATCCCTGCAATTCCTTTTCCGTTTAAGAATTTTGCAATATCGGTACCTTCCCAGTCATAAGCCAGAATATGATAACCTCCACCGGGAAATATTAAAACAGCCTCTCCTGTAGCATTTTTTTCCGTTGGCAGGTAAACGGCGATATCAGGTTCCTGTACCTTACTTATCCGCAATAGATCATCACCTTGAACATGGGTTTCCTTTTCATCCGATTTAATATAATTCGGAATTTTACCTTTTGGCCACAATGGTATAATGGTATCCTGTGCATAAAGTGCGGAGCATACCCATAAGAGGGAAAAGACTGCTGTTAAAGACTTTTTATTCATTATGGTGGTTTTAGATCGTATTCTCATTCAAGACTTTCCATCCAGTCGAAAAGGCGTTCGGTCCAAGTTCTCAAATGCATATCTTTTCGGGCCAGCGAGAAACCATGGCCTCCTTTGGGATAAACATGCAACGTACCCTGTATGCCCTTTTCCTTTAGGGCCTCAAAAAACACTAAGCTGTTTTCTACGGGTACCGATAAATCATCTGTTGCATGGGTCAGAAATGTCGGTGGAGTATGCTCCGTGACTTGTTTTTCATTGGAAAAATGGGCAATCAGTTCCGATTTCGGCGATTCTCCCAAAAGATTTTTCTGTGAGCCTTTATGTGTAGAAGTTTCTCCAAAAGTAATCACCGGGTAAATCAAGGCCATAAAATCGGGGCGAGCACTTTTTTGATCAATGGCGTCGATAGGCTCGTATACTTTCTCGTCATAGTGTGTACCTAATGTCGAGGCCAAATGCCCTCCGGCGGAAAAGCCCATGATTCCGATTTTATTCGCCTCTATATTAAATTCTTTCGCGTTGCTGCGTACCATACGCAGTGCCCGTTGTACATCGATAAGGGGTACGTTCCATTTTTCAGTCTGGGATACGTCCGAAGGCAGTCTATATTTTACAACGATGCCCGCAATACCTTTTCCGTTCAAGAATTTGGCGATAACCGTTCCTTCCCAGTCATAGGCCAAAATACCATAGCCACCACCGGGAAAAATCAACATGGCCTGGCCTGTGGCATTGGCTTTAGCCGGAAGATAAACTTCAATAGTCGGCTCTTGCACCTTACTTATCCGCAGTACACCGTTTCTTTTGTGGGTCTCTTTTTCATCGGAGACGACATGATTCGGAATCTTATCTTGCGGCCAAAGTGGCATGATAGTATCTTGGGCAAAAAGCCCTGTGCACAGGCATAAAATACAGAAAATAATGCAAATTTTACCTTTCATTTTATTGAATTTATTTGAATTTTTCATCGAACTCATTTTCAAATCCCCATTCAGTTACATTCCCATTTGAAATTTGCCACTTTGTCATTGGAACCTGCTTGCAAATTGTAATGCCACCATTCGGTTCGTATCGACCAAAAACCGTGTTTTTCCATAGTTTCCTTCAATAGCTTTCGATTATCAAGAATCTTCTTTGGTAAATCAAAATTATCGTGATAGGCCCGTTTTCCGAAGAAGTCAAAATCGGTACCCATATCAAGTTCCTCCCCATCCAAGGTTTCCAAAGTGATATCTACCGCACCGCCCTTATTGTGTATGGATCCTTTCTTTGGATTCGCCACATACTGAGGATTCGGAACGATTTCCCACATTTTGTACTGCACCGAATTCGGCCGGTAACAATCGAAAAATTTTATTTTCACACCTTCCTTTTTAAAATCGGTATTTGCCGCCAATAAGGCTTTTGCCGTTTTTACCCTCGTGTAACATTCGGCACATTCGTATACTTTTTCCTTTAAAAAATTGTTATCGGTCGCATAGCGAAGATCATAGGCGAATCCATCGCTGAAATCTGCGAGGCGTATAAAAGTTGTGTCCGCTAAACCTTCAAAAGAACGAAACGATTTTTCGGGTTCGGTATTCTTTGTGGGAATGGTACCGATTGCTTCAACAGATTGATTCTCCAATTGCTGAATTTTCGATTTAGATGAATTTTCTTTGCATCCACAAAAAAGAGCAATGAACATAAAGAGGGTAAAGTGATATTTCATTGAGAAATATATTTTAGAGTTCAGTAGTTGAATACTCATCAAAATAAAATAGTAAAATATTGAATGTCAATAGTTTGAATAAATGTGTTTTGTCCTTTCGAGTGCAGTCGAGAACTATTTCGCATCAACAAATAGGTTTCGACTGCGCTCAACCTGACATTGTGGCAAATTTATAAATCTAGTTAAATAGTTATCTACTGACCTCTATTACATTTTATTGGTTGAAAACTTTTACTTCCCACCGCAACTACCAACTGGTTACGGCCTACTATTTTTCAACAGCCAACCCCATCAATCTAAAAAACTCATTATACACGAAAGGCTTCCCCTTCGCCGGGTTCCCATCTTCTCCCCTACGTACGAAAACCATATTCCATTCGGGGATTACGAAACACATATTGTTATGCAGTCCACTAGCATAATATAGCGAATTTGGGGCATCGGGCATGTGTAGTTTACCGGTCGGCATCTCACCGTTTACCCACCAGTTATAACCATAACAACCCCTTCCATCGACATTATCACGATCGGTATCGGCTACTTTATCGGTAAATACTTGATTTTGGGTTGCTTTTGAAATCCATTCTTGTGACAACAATTGTTTGCCGTTCCAGTTGCCCTTATTCAGGTAAAAATGTCCGAAACGGGCCAACTGTTCGGCATCGATCATCACACCGGTACAGCCATTATTAATTTGAACCCCATTTACCTCTTTTTCCGTTCCCCATTTATACTCGCCCAATCCAATGGCCCTTCCTATATTTTCATCGAAAATCGACTTCAAGGTTTTACCGGTATGTAGGGTCAATAGCCTTCCGAACATCATTTGGGCCTCGTCCCAATAGGCATATTCGGTACCAGGTGCAAAAAGAGGTGTATCTATGGCATAGGGAGTCAAAGACCAGTCTTCGCTGACCTCGTTCCATCTTGTAGAGCCTTTGCCACTATACCCCGAAGTCATACTCGAAAAATGTTTTAACTGGGCATTGGGATACAATTCGGCCATCGCCGTATCGATTTCCTTGGCATAGGTTTCTTCGGATAGGTCGCCCATGTCGGTCAAAATACCTAAGACCGAACTTGTAAACGATTTGCTGGAGGAATAGATGTTATGTTTTTTATGGATGGAATCGCCCTTATAGATATTATAACCCTTCACGGCTATAAAAACTTCTTCTAGACCGTCTTCGCCCGATTCGGAAGCCAAATAGTCTAAAGCTTCCTGCATTTTTTTGGAATCGACACCGAGTGCTTCAGGTTTTTTTTCTTGCCAAACTTTTGTTGGAAAGACCATTGCCAAACCCTTCTTTTTTTCTTCACCGCATGAAATACAGAAGAAAATGGAGCATGCAATTAGGATAAGAAACTTATCTCCAAAAATTTCTGAAAGCATATTACAAAAGAATACATTCGAGGTTCTATAATTTGTATTTCGCGTTTCGAATTTCATACTTTATTTAATTGTCATACATCCAATAGGAAACCTACTTTACCTCGGTTAGACACTGAAAAATGGTAACAATTTATGGGTTAAGTTACCCTATTATTTCCTGGCAATCACGATTACCCAATCTTTTTCATTTTGTCGGTTATAGGCCGAGAGTTCGACGCTGTTCGGTTTGGTGATTTTCCAACCTTCGTTTTGCTTATCGTAGAGCATTCCTCCTTGCATGGGATCGTAAAAAGCTATGGTAAACGCTCCGTCACCGATCTGTAAATCCGTTTGTTCTCCCTTTGGGAGATATACGACGTAAATCTCATCTTTCTTTGCAAAGCAATAGGCCCTTTGATTGCTTATCAGCTCACTATGGTTCTCCATTTCCCAGTAGGGCAGATGATCTTTAAAAAATTTTCTTGCATTATCACTAATGCTCCACCATCGGTCGCGAGCCCTAAAATCTTCTGCGGCCATGTCGTTATTGGGGCCGTCCAATCCCCCGAAATACCAAGAGGTGCCGGCAGCTCCTGCCAGAAGGCTTCCCCAAAGACTCGTACGCATTACCATATTATAATTATTATTGGCAGCGGTATCCGTAGTCACTCCAATATCCCAATGGCCAATTTCATCTAAGTAAACCACCCATGGCTTCCCCTTTTTTTTCGAGAGGTCAAGCCATTTTTTCACTTCTACATGTACTTCAGTAGTATCGAACATCTGTAAGGAGGGAATCTCAAAATCTTCATAGCCCAAAAGCGGCTCGAACGTTTGCTTAATAGGATCAAGAGGTCGCCCTTCCATACGTTTTCCCGTTACCCGTACATGATTATGCACTGCTACAGGGTGGTCGTAAGTGTCAATACCGCGAATGTAAGAAGCGTAACTTTCCAACTGTTCCGTGCTGCGGTTGGTTTCTTCTCCTAAATTCCATACCACGCCCAAATGATGCCCAAACCTTGCTACCAATTCTTTGTAGTAAAGCTTTCGTTCAAGACCGAGTTCCCCTTTGTTCAGAATCGTATCGTTTTCGGTTTCCTGGGTAAATACGTTCATGGCCATACCCAACTTATCCATATGGGTAAAGACGGTTTCCCATTGTGCCAACTTGCTTACATCATATCGGGTCTGTTCTTCGGGAGAAACCCAAGGCCAAACATTGTCGCCATCGCCATGTTCGTTCATGACCATAAAGTACAGACTGTTCATTCCTTTGGAAGCTAAATAGTTAAGCGCACCGATTATAGCTTTTCCTTTACCGTCGTCCCAACTGGGGTCTCCTTCGTTCCAATCCTCTTTATGGGTTGCATATTCGTGTAGACCATTATTTAATGTTGGCGTTACCGCACCTTCTTTTTTGAAAGTGCCGTCGAATTCATGATAGGCCAAAAACGTTTCGGGGCTTCCGACCCCATTTTTTAGAAAGGACTTTTTGGTTTCGCTTTCCTCAAGATAATGTTTGCCTACGTAGGCAAGTTTACCGGTTCTGTAAAATCCACCAGCCGTCGAATCTACGGGAGCAACTTCAAAATTTCCCGTAATATTCCATAGACTCTCATTTTTTTTAGGAAGGGTAAACTGTTTTATGGCGATATCTTCGCCCTTCATTAAATAGGCGTTAAATTCCCAAATTCCCGTTTTGTCCGGAGCGAACTTTACCTGCCATTTGTTTCCACTATCCGCGCCAGAGTCTGCAGCATCTCCATCAGCGGCAAAATAGCCATGAATATTATAAGTCTCATCCCCATTGGAAAAATTGACCAATAAGCTGTAATCTAAAAAGGGATTTATGGAATCTGTCTCAGAAACTTGCGGGCCGTTGAAAGTTAGGGTTACGGGCTGCCATTTTTTCAAACTGCCCTGCAACGTGTAAGATTGTTCGATCTTGGTTTCGGCACAACTCAAAAGAATCAGAGAAAAAGTTAAAAAAAGGGCAGGGGATTTTTTTGGTAATTGGAAAGACATTGGTAGTAGTTTCGGTTTTACTGGCCTTAATATAGGGATATTTTTCGTTGTAAAAATGTATTTATTTTACAATTCAATATTTGATTTTATCACTATATTCAAAGGATAATTGAGATTTCCCATAGAAAAAAATATGCGGACCTTCTACCTTTAAACCAATCATCAGACTTATGAAAAGTAGTTCAAACACCATTCTTTTTCTTGCAAAGTCAAACCTTCGAAAGTGTAGACGGATTTTACATTATTTTCGGGATGACACCCCCCAAGGTTTTTTAAGTCGATTTCATCGCGTTTTTAGTTGGTTTCTATTAACATTAATAATTTCTTGTAAAGGCGATTTGCCCAAAAAGAATAATACAACGAACGACAGCCGTGCCGACAAAAGACCTAATATCATATTAATCGTAGCAGATGATCAGGGCTGGGGCGATTTAAGTTTTCACGGCAATACCAACCTCAGTACCCCAAACATCGATGCCCTGGCAAAATACGGGGTATCCTTCGAAAATTTCTACGTGCAACCGGTCTGCTCCCCTACCCGTGCCGAACTGATGACAGGGCGACATTTTCCTCGAACCGGTGTATACTCTACTTCTTCGGGTGGCGAACGTATGAACTACGATGAAACAACTTTGGCCGAACTACTAAAGGAAGTAGGTTATCAAACGGCCGCTTACGGTAAATGGCACAGTGGTATGCAGCCCCCCTATCATCCAAATTCCCGAGGTTTTGATGATTTTTACGGATTTGCTTCCGGCCACTGGGGCAACTACTTCAGCCCGATGCTTGAACATAATGGTAAAATCGTAAAAGGAAACGGTTTTCTGGTAGACGATCTCACCGATCATGGGTTAGATTTTATTGAAACAAATAAAGAAGAACCTTTCTTTCTATACCTGCCATTTAATACCCCGCATAGTCCCATGCAGGTTCCCGATGCGTATTGGAACCGTTTTGCCGATAAAGAGTTAAAACTGTATTCGGAAGACAGGGAAACGGAAGACGTAACGTTCACCAAAGCGGCCCTTGCGATGGTAGAAAATATCGATTATAACGTGGGGCGAATTACCACGAAATTGCGAAAGCTCTATCTCGAAGACGACACTATTGTTATTTACCTAACGGATAATGGCCCGAACAGCTATCGATGGAACGGAGGTATGCGCGGAAGAAAAGGGGCTACGGACGAGGGTGGTGTACGGAGTCCGCTATACATGCAGTGGACGGATTTTCTAGAACCCGGAAAAAAAATAAACAACATTGCTGCGGCCATTGATCTCGTACCGACCTTGGCAAGTATGGTCGATGTTGATCCGGTTACTTCGAAACCGATGGACGGAAAAAACCTTACCCCACTACTGTTTGAAAAAGGTATGGAATGGGACGATCGCATCATTTTCAACCACTGGAATGGCAAAACGAGCCTACGCACCCAGAATTACCGATTAGATAACGAGAACCGTTTATATGATATCAGCAAGGATCGCGGTCAAAAAAAGGACATATCGGAGCAACGTCCCAAATTGACCGATTCGTTGAAAAAGGCCAAAAAGGATTGGTTGGAAGCTGTAAAGCCACTAACAGCTGATACCGACGAACGCTCTTTCACACTTGGCCATCCTGATTTTGCGTACACACAGCTTCCCATGCGTGATGCCGTAGCGCATGGCAATATCAAACGGAGCAACAGACACCCTAACGACACTTTTTTTACCAATTGGAAGAGCACAAAAGACTCCATCACTTGGGATGTGGAAGTACTTGCCGACGGACAATTCGAAGTAGAGCTGTATTATACCTGTTCCGAAAAAAATATAGGATCAGTGGTTGAATTAAGCTTGGATGAAAGTAAAATAGCAAAAAAAATCACCGAAGCACATGACCCGCCGCTGACTGGAATGGAAAATGATCGCTCGCCCCGAATAGAATCCTATGTTAAAGACTTTAAACCGATGAACTTGGGGAATATGGTTCTTAAAAAAGGAAAGGGCTTGTTGACGTTAAAAGCTCTGGAAATTAGTGGTGAAGAGTTAGGCGATGTTCGGCTTCTAATGTTCAGGCGAATGAATTAGTCAACATCATATTCTAAAATCTCACTGTCCCTATAACCTATTCGTTCCGCCTTGGCTACAAAAGAAAGGTCTTTAGGTAAAGGCGCTGCATAAACATTCCAAATCGAATCTTGAGGCTTTTTCCAAACAAGGGTAGCATCCGGTCGTTTCGAAATCAATTCTACGCCCTCATTGGTCTCTTCTAACTGCAGCGGTTCTAACTGCGGCTGTTTACCGTCGACCAACCATCTTTCTATCAAGTCCTTTTCCTGAGATTTGCCCAAATCGTTAGTCGTTTTTATCCAATCGCTCAAAACGGCCCTATAGTACAACAAAGTATCTTGAAGTTCCGGTTTGCCAACTAGATTTTCAAGCTCGTAAGGGTCGTTCTCAAGATCGTACAGTTCTTCTTTAGGTTTTGTTGGCCTAAGCCAAAGCTTTTGTTTTTCGTTCAGCTGCCCTGTCTTATATAAGTTTCGCAACTCGCGCATCATTGGCATCTGCTCGCGATATGAGACCGGCATTGCGTGGCTGATATTAGTATCAAAACTTTTGATGTATTTATAGCGCGGCGAACGAACAGCGCGCAAACGGTCGTATAGTTCATCAAAACGATCAGAAGAATGAAATGTATATTTTGGTTTACGTTTCACTTCGAACGGGCCGAACTGCGCCTTGCCCTGCATTACTTTGGGCGGTTCTATTCCGGCTAAAGAAAGTACGGTCGGTGCATAATCGATAAAACTGATCATACGGTCATCGCGCTGTCGGGCGTTTACATTCCGGGGGAATTTGACGACCAACGGAACTTTAACGCCCGTGTCGTACAAAGCCCGTTTGTGCCTAGGAAATGGGCCACCATGATCCCCGTAAAAGAAAATAATACTGTTTTCGTACAGACCGTCTTCTTTCAGGTCGGTCAAGATTTCACCAATTTGGTCATCGAGCCGTTTTAGATTGCTGTAGTTCACGGCCATATCATGACGTACAACCGGGCTATCCGGAAAATATGGTGGTACGGATATTACCGCCGGATCAACAAAAATGGAATCCTTTCCGCGCTTCCAAATCTGGGATTCGTGGCAGACCGCAAAGTTAAAAACTGTAAAAAAGGGTTGACCGTTTTTTCTTTTTCGAAAATGCCGGTCATTACTGCTCTCGTTCCAAGCGGCATCGGTCTTTTCAAAATTGTAGTCCTCTTTTGGTCCGTTAGCCGTAAAATATCCCTTTTTCCTGAGGTATTCCGTAAACATTTTCACTCCATTGGGCACGATTGGCGAATAACTCGGCAGATTTTCGAGCGAAGGTTCATTGATTTCGCGCCAAGGGGCATGGGTTCGCATATTATGGGTTCCCAAGGTTGTAGGATACATTCCGGTAATCAGTGCGCTTCGTGCCGGGGCACAGACGGGAACGGGCGATACAGCATTATCAAAAACCACCCCATCTTGTGCCAGACTTTCAAGATTAGGCAAGGAAATCGTGCTATCTCCATACATGGGAAACCATTCAGGGGACTGGTCTTCGGCGACGAGCCAAATGATGTTAGGCAAGTTTTCTGTAGAAACAGTTTCCTTTTTCTCGCGATTACAGCTTAAAAATAATACAACTAAAACTGAGCATAAAATTGAAGTTTTCATCGGGAGCAGTTTTGAAAGAAAATATCTACTTATTTTTCAACCCCTTTAAAAACTCCATACTTTGCGGCACTTGTTCCATCACTTTTGAAGATTCGTCTTCAAGAAAAAGATATTCCATTCCTAGCTTTTTAGCTTCGGCCACAGCGGCAGCGATATCTATCTGACCCGCACCCAAGACTACATTGGTCTCAACGTCAGATTCGCCGGTTTGGTTTCCTTCTACGCCTTTCTCACAATCCTTCAAATGCATCAACTTAAATTCTTGTGGATACTTTCTCAGCCATGCTACTGGGTCTTCGCCAGGGTGGGCGAACCAGTATACATCCATCTCGAAATCAAAATACGCGGATTTTTTAATCATGTGATCCATCAAAGTAGTACCCTTATAAGATCTAAACTCATAACCATGTGGGTGGTAGGCCAAAAGCACACCTTCTTTTTCGAATAGTTGCCCGGCCTTGTTAAAGACTTCAATTGCCTTTTCGGTATCGGCTAGGGTAAAGTCTGTTCCGTTGTGGGGAATCCAAAAACAAACCACGTATTTGGTACCATATTCTTTTGCACGCGCGAGTACGGTCTCAGGAGACTTTTCCAATTCTTCGAACGGTGCACTGACACTGACCATTTTTAAACCGTTTTTGGCAATCATTGCCTTATATTCCTCCATAGAATAGCCGTAGGTGCCATCATTACCATCTTCCAAATATTTTATGCCCCATTCGCTGATTTTTTGGAAAGTACCGGGGACATCTTTCGGAAACTCATTGCGCAGGCTATAAAGTTGTATACCGATCTCGGGCTCTCGAAGGCTCGCCAGATATTTTAAGCTTTCAGGTACCTGTTCTACTACACGAGACGATTCATCTTCAATAAACATATATTCGATACCCAACTTTTTGGCTTCCGCGACGGTGCCAGCAATATCTATTTGGCCTTCGCCTAAAATTACGTTCGTCTCTACATCTTCATGGCCGGTGTTGTTGCCTTTTACCCCGTGTTCCATATCTTTGAGATGCATCAAGGTAAACTTTCCTGGATATTTCTTCATTAGGTCGAGGGGGTCGGCCCCACCATGTTGCGCCCAGTATACATCAAGTTCAAAAGTAAAATCGGTAGCGTTTTCCACCATATAATCGAACAAGGTTCCGTCTTTATAAGGTCGAAACTCATAACCGTGTGCATGATAGGCTAAGGTAATTCCGTTTTCCTTGAGCAGTTTCCCCGACCTATTGAATACTTTGGTAGCGTGCTTTGTTTCTTTGAGGTCCCATTTATTGTCATCATGGGGCACCCAAGCGCACATTACATATTTTGCTCCGAAGGCCTTTGCATTGTCAATGACTTTTTGCGGATTTTTTTCCAAATCTTCAAAACCTGCGCCTACACTTACAACATCAAGATTGTTCTTTTTCAACAATCCCTGAAATTCATCCATAGGCAAGCCGTATGTGCCTCCACCCTCTATTTTTGAAATGCCCCAATCGTTAATGAGCTTTAAGGTACCGGGTACGTCGGTCTTGAATTGATTACGTAGACTGTATAATTGCAAGCCCACTTCTTGAGCGGTAGAAGACAGCGTTATCAAGCTAAAGACAGTGAGTATTAACAGTTTATTCATAAATTATGATTTTGTCGTTCCTAAAAATCGAATGTGTTATTTAGTGTTCGAATTAAAAAATTATTTTTCGTTCCGTGGACAAAGGCTTATTTACAAACGTAAAAAACCAAGCAGATTTTGTTCATTCTGTATTGAACACCTGCTCTAGAGTGCAAATTAGACTTTCTGTTACTTACGTTAGAAGGTTTCCTTTATCGTCCCATTCGGCGATAACACCACGTTTACTTTGGTCAACACATTTAGCAATCCAGTCCGGATCGTAAGCGACGCCATGTTTTTTCAAGACCTCATCGGGAACACCGTCCCAAACATTTGGCATATTTCCTTTGTAGCCGAGATCCGCAATACCAACTTTAGATGTGTAGTAACCGGAGACCACTAGATTTCGCATTAAGGCAAAGAATTGGATTTCCAGTGGTTGTTCATCTAAAGGAATTTCCATATCGTGATAACAGATTTCATCGAAAATTTCTTTTTGTTGATCTAATGAGGCTGCTTTAAACTCTGTACCAAACTCCGTATTACTTTTATGATCGAGCCACATTAGGCCGCCCAAAAGTGTCGTCTGCATTTCTGGGATATCTTTCCCTATGAATTCGATAAACTCGGGAACCTCCGCTTCTATAGGCCCTCCATGCGGTTCTTTTGGCGGAAGAATAACAACACTCAACGCAGCAATAGTCTCCATTTCATGTTCGTTGAACAATTGTTCGGCATTCAACTTCTCGATACGTTCGAGTTCTTCAGGAGTCCTACCAAAATACTTGGTATCGTCCGTCGCTGGTATTTCTTCGTTAACTTTATTCTCCCCATCGGTTTTACAACCATGAAAGGCAAGTGCCGAGGCACCGGCTCCAAGAATTATAGTCTGTATACTTTTTCTTCTATCCATGGTCAATTAGATATTTTGTTGCTTCAATTGTTCAATGATATAATCCGATGCCCTCCATGAGAGTGCCATAATCGTCCAAGTACAGTTCTTATCCGCCTGAGATACAAATGGGCCTGCATCCACCACAAAAACGTTATCGACATCATGCAACTGGTTGAACTTGTTCGTTACGGAAGTTTTTCGGTCATCGCCCATACGGGTCGTACCCACTTCGTGAATAATTTTTCCAGGCGCCTCCAAGCCATAAGATTTGTCCTTACCGGGTTTTTCACCAAGTGGTTCTCCGCCCATATTGTGAATCAGTTCTTCGAAAGTATCCTGCATATGCTTGGCCTGCTTGATTTCAAAATCAGACCATTTATAATTGAACTTCAGTACCGGAATACCGAATTGGTCTACGGTAGTAGGGTCGATTTCACAATAGTTCTCTTTTCTAGCGATACCTTCTCCCCTGCCTCCAAAACCGATAACGGATCCATAATATTTTTTAACATCATCACGAAGACTGTCACCGTAACCACCGACTTTAAGTCCGAAAAATTTATTGAACTCATTTGCATTAAAACCGAAACCGTAATTGGGCTGTCCGATACCGCCCCACACTTCAATATGATACCCACGTGGAAAGTCAAGCTTCGAATTATCGCCCCACCATGGTGAATAAACGTGCATACCACCGACACCGTCTTCATTATAGGAAATATCACGGTTCATTAGACCGGGTATGAAGCCTGCAGCGCTACTTCCGGTAGAATCGTGTAAATATTTACCGACCAAATCACTACTATTACCAAGGCCATTCGGGTGTTGCTTACTTTTACTATTCAAGAGGATGCGGGCCGAACTACAGGCAGAAGCGGCCAATACCACCACTTTTCCTTTTAATTTATATTCTTTCCTATCCTCTTTATTGATATAGGAAACGCCCGTGGCTTTTCCTTCTTTGTTCGTAGTAACTTCGCGAACCATCGCGTTGACGAACAGTTTGACCTGCCCCCCGTTTTTTTGCGCCGGGAATATGAGGCAGCTACCTGCTGAGAAATCGGCATATACTGAACAGGAACGTGCACATTGGCCGCAATAAAAACAGACGCCACGCTCATTGTTGATTTTCTTGGTCAACATCGACAAACGGCCTGGGATTACTGGAATACCCGATTTTTTAGCCCCATCAATATAAAAAAGTTCGTGTAGACGAGGTTTTGGAGGAGGTAGAAAAAATCCATCCGGATCATCCTCAAGACCTTCATTCGTACCGAAGACACCAATAAGCTTATCGACCTTGTCATAATAGGGCTTAACATCATCGTAGCCAATGGGCCAATCTTCCCCATGGCCATCACGTGTTTTACCCTTGAAATCTTTCGGACCGAAACGTAAAGAAATACGCCCCCAGTGGTTGGTTCGACCTCCGAGCATACGAGAGCGATACCACCAAAAGTCAGTGCCCTCTTCCTGGGTGTAGGGCTCACCCTCAACGTTCCAACCTCCATAGGCCATATCCCACTCGCCAAAAACACGATCGGTACCTGCTCCCCTTCTTGGAGATTCATAGGGCCATTTCAATTGGGTCATAGTCTTGGGGTCGGCTGGATCGAAAAACGGACCAGCTTCGACAACTGCCACTTTCAGACCTGCATCGGCCAATTGTTTGGTGGCCATACCGCCACCAGCACCAGAGCCTACGATAATAACATCGTATTCTTCAGGAGATTCCTTTATCTGCATAGTTTATTTTTTTAAAACCACAATTTAACAATTAATAATTGTTTGTACTAATCGTATTTCATCAGAAAAGCATAGAGTTTAAACAACAAATACTTCTAAAAATCCCGTACTTGTTCTAAGGCAGCTTCAACCGTTTCAACCGGGAGTTTGCAGGTAGTATTCTGACAAACATAGATATAGGTGTCATCATCAACGTATCGATTTTCGAAAAGAGGTAGGTTACTATCCGAAATACTTCCCACGACCAAGGCATTTGGTAGATGTATTTCACCTAGCGCCTTAGTCAACGTATTTGCATTTTTTCCCACCACAGCAATCTCAAAGTATGGATAGATATTGTTCAACATTAAGGCGTTCCATTGCGAATAACTCGGGGCACTTTCAATAAGGGCAGGTACCATTGCCGAAAGCATTTCTTTCGCCTTTTTTGTGTAATCCGTGTTGTATTCAATATGGCCCAAGCGAAATAGATTATGAGCCATAACAGCATTAGGAGACGGCATTACTCCATCATCGGTCTTGATAATCTTTGCAATCAATTCATTACCATCGTTATAACGGTACATACCCGAAGTCTCATCAGAAAATCGTGTTTCGGCAGACTTATGAAGTTTTTGGGCAAAATTCAGGTAATCGCTATTTAATGTCGCACCATAGAGTTCCAAACAGGCATCGACGAAAAAAGCATAATCTTCAAGAAAGCCCTCTTTTTGTTGGCTCCCCTTTTTATAGGTATGAACCAGTTCATTATTTTGAAAGGAATTCGTTTTTAAAAACTGAAAAATAGCTTCCGCTTTAGTCAAATATTCTTTTTTTCCGAAGGAGTTATAAGCATCGACCAGGCCCAATATGAGCAACGCGTTCCAAGAGGTTATGATTTTATCATCGCTTCTTGGCCTTATTCTTTCTTCCCGGAATTTCAAAAGCTTTTTGTTCCAATTTAATTTCTTGGAATTCAATTTTTTACGATCCATTTTATGCTCTTTCGCAAAGGCTTTATCGGATTTCAAACGATGCAAGACGTATTTACCTTCTTCCCAAACAGCATCTTTTTGTATGTTGTAGTAAGATGCAAAAAGTTCAAAATCATTGCCTATAACCGATTTCAGTTCATCCTCTTTCCAAACATAGAATTTGCCTTCCTCCCCTTCACTATCCGCATCAAGAGCGGCATAATAACCACCTTCAGGATTCTTCATCTCACGCTCCAAAAAGTCTATCGTTTCCGAGACAACATCCCTGTAGTCAGAATCCTTAAAAACGGAATATGCTTTGGAGTATAGGCTTAGCACCTGTGCATTGTCGTAAAGCATTTTCTCAAAGTGGGGTATTTTCCAGTTTTCGTCGGTACTGTAACGGTAGAACCCGCCTCCGATTTGGTCATAGATTCCACCTAAGGCCATTTTGTCCAAAGTGTTTTTTACATGCGCTTTTGCCAAGTCGTCACCTGCCAAGGTCGAATAGTCTAATAAAAAATTCAAATTCGAGGGAATCATAAATTTTTGGGTTCCCTTTTCGCCACCTTCTTGCAAGTCCCAATTTTCTCGCCACTTTTCAATACTGGTTTTCAAGGTTTCTTTAGACAATACTTCAAAATCTTTTGCGGGTTGCACCAAATTTGCTTCGGCAATACCGGCAGCTACCATGTCGGCATACTCCCCGGCTTTTTCTGGGTCGTTCCGATATAGGTCACTGATTTTATTCAAGACCTGAGTCCATTGTTCTTTGGTATGGTAAGTGCCCCCGTACAAGGGTTTCCCATTCGGCAATGTAATTACGTTGAGGGGCCAGCCGCCATTTCCTGAAATCAATTGCAAGGCAGTCATGTAAACTTGGTCAACATCGGGACGCTCTTCACGATCGACCTTAATACTTATAAAATTTTCGTTCATTACATTGGCCACTTCTTCATCTTCAAAAGTCTCCTCTTCCATCACATGGCACCAATGGCAAGAAGAATATCCAATACTTACAAGCACCAACTTATTTTCCTCCTTGGCATCATCAAGTGCTTCTTGGCTCCAAGGCCTCCAGTTTACGGGATTATGTGCGTGCTGTAACAAGTACGGACTCGTCTCCTCTGCAAGCGCATTCGTATACTTATGGTTTTCTGATGTTGTTTCCTTTTGATTCTCTTTACAGGAAAAAAATAGCAATAAAAAAAAGAGGGGATAGATAGTTCGCACAACGGACGAAGTGATATTCATAGCAGCATTGTTATCCTACGAAAATACGATATTCCATTGCAATGGTAATGTCGATAGAAACTATTTCTATTCGCTTATAAATGCTGAAGCAGGAAGACCCGCGCCATTAAAAAGGTTCGGTTCGGCGGTATTGCTCCATGCGAATCTAACGGACACAGGTTGTTTTACTTCCTTTGAAGAAACGATAACTTTATTTTTTTTAATTGTGGCTTTCGCGGGGTAGTAGATACCATCGTTACCCGCAATTTCAAAATGGATGGCCTTCTTGCCTTTTACTATTAGGCCATCGGCATGGTCAAAAACGACCTCTCCTTTTTTACCCTCTACATTAAATTCCTTGAACAACGGACCGTTGACCTCGCCTTCATAGGCGTTGTATGTTTTTTTAAGAGCAAGATTGGCCAAACGCAGACCTACGTCCTGCTTATTGGGTGGATGTATATCATCGATCGTTGCGATATCGCTTACCACCACCATTCCCGAATTTGGAATTATCTTCAATGCCTTCCGTTGGGCATTTCGAAGATAAGCACCTTCTTCAGGGGCTTGATAATTATAAGGGGCGATCTGCACATAATAAAAGGGGAATTCATAGCCCCAAGCTTTACGCCATGAACCAACCATTTCAGAAAACAATTTTATATAATTCGCATGACGGCTGACGTTCGACTCCCCTTGATACCATATGGTACCAGCGATTTTGAAAGGGGTTATCGCATGTACCATTCCATTATAAAGGTACGATGGTGTAACCGGGCTCCATGGTGTTTCTTCCAGTTCTTTCGCATCGGCGGCCAAGTCTTCATTTTTATCAAAAACGGATTTTGTTGCCCAAACCTCCGCAGGTGAACCGCCCCAAGCGTTATCTATCAAACCAATGGGAACGTTGAGTTCACCTTGCAATCTCCGGGCAAAAAAATAGGCTAATGCACTAAAATCTTGCATTGTTTCTGGGGTACATACTTCCCAAAAACCGGGTAAATCTTCCTGTGGAAACTCGGAGGTTCGCCTTTCAACGGTAAAAAACCGAATATTCGGGTAATCGGCATTTTTAATTTCTTCAATATTTAAAAGGTCACCATTAACATAGGATTTATCTGGGGAGTGTATAACATCAATTTTTGGAAAAAAGAAATTGAATGTTCTCGATTTTTTCGGCATCGGTACGCTTAAATGCATCTGCCCGCATTGGCGTTTTTACAGAAGTGCCAATATGGTTGTTTCCGATAATCTCTATTTGGGATTCTTCCATGTATATAAATTGGATTTATTTCAAAACGGTCTCTTAGTTTCGGTACAACAATGCTCATCTTCACATTGACAATAACGGCGATTATAAAAGTGGAGAAAAACCAGCCCTAAAGTGGGAAGGTAAATGATTTCCTCAGCGAGATGCATTATTTCCCATTTCTCGTTGAGAATAATCCCCGCCAATAGCGCCCAAAGGCTCCAAAAAGTATATTGTACCCAACGTTTTGAAGTATTCTTGGTAGTCCAATAAATGGCAAAAAAAGAAATGACAAGAAATACGATATCCAGAATACCCCACCACCACGGATGCGATTCTTCAACAATTGCCGCATTGGAATACGCCACGAACAACAGCGGTGTCGCCAAACAATGTAAAAAGCACAAGGTACTGGCCGTAGCGCCGATAAAGTCCGATTTTGAGGTCAAGTTAATAACGTTCATCAAGTACAAAATTTTTAGTGGGTCGCGCATGGGATAGCTCCAAGCGATAACATGGTATTTATAATTACGAGTGCAAAAGTAATTTATTTTATCAAATGCAACTAGGTTGCATTTAGTTTTATTTCTATTTTTGTGAAAACGTTCAGATGGTCAGTACCTTTAACCTTAGCTATGCTTACGAAAACGGACAAGAATTGGTGTTCCCGGATATTGGGCTTACCCCTGGGGAACACTTGTTGGTAATGGGACCATCGGGAGTGGGCAAAACTACCTTATTGTATTTGATGGCAGGGCTGCTTCCTCCATTGAACGGTACTGTTTCCATTGCTGGTACGGAGCTCAATTCCCTTACACGTCACGAAATGGATAAATTCCGCGGGGAACATATCGGACTTATTTTTCAGCAATATCATTTTATCAGATCCCTGAACGTTGCCGAAAACCTACGCCTACGGCAAAGCTTTCCCAAAAAGTCGAACGATGACAAAAGAAGCCAGGAACTTATGGAACGCTTGGGCCTCACGGAACATCTTAACAAGAGAGTAACGGCATTGAGCCAAGGACAGGAACAGCGACTTTCGATTGCCTTGGGGCTGATACACAAGCCCAAGATCATCTTTGCCGATGAGCCAACTTCTAATCTGGACGATGTGAACTGTATAAAGGTCATTGACCTGCTCAAGGAAGAGGCCAAAATCAGCATGAGCAGTCTGTTGATCATTACTCATGATCAGCGGGTACTATCCCATTTTCAAAACCAAGTTGTGTTATGAAACTAGGGTATCTCGCTTATAAAAATATGGTTTCCAAACCGCTCAACCTCCTTATGAGCCTAATGCTGTTGTTTTTGAGTGTATCATTGGTAACTTTTGTACTAGAACTGAGCCAGCAGTTGGGCGGTCAACTGAGCAAGAACATCGCCCCCTTCGATATGGTGGTAGGTGCCAAGGGAAGCCCCTTACAACTTGTTTTGTCCTCCGTACTACATATAGATGCTCCTACGGGGAATATTAAGTTGAAAGAAGTGGCCGTATTGCAAAAACATCCCTTTGTGAAAAACGCGATTCCCGTTTCTTATGGAGATAATTATAAAGGCTTTCGAATCTTGGGTACAGAACTCGGCTATCTTGACATTTATAATGCCCAATTATCGGAAGGCGACCTTTATGACAAACCTTTTGAAGTGGTTGCAGGGAATAGCGTCGCCCAACGATTGGGACTAAAAATAGGGGACAATTTTATAAGTTCCCATGGGTTGGCCGCTTCGGGTATTGAGGCCCATGACGAACATCCTTTTATACTAAAGGGAATTTTGGGGTCTACCGGAACGGTGGTCGATCAGCTATTGATTACCAATCTGGAAAGCATCTGGAAAGCGCATGACCATGGGGAAGATGACCATCATGAAGAAGAAGGGGAATCCCCGAAAGAACATGAAGAAAAAGAAATAACGGCATTGTTGGTCAAATTCAAAAGCCCTTTGGGTATGGTTCAACTACCCAGGTTCATCAACGAGAACACTTCTATGCAGGCCGCCTTGCCAAGTTTCGAGGTTCAGCGGCTGATGGGATTGTTAGGTTCAGGGGTACAAACCATAAATGGCATCGCATTGGCCATTCTTTTGGTATCCGGGCTGAGCATATTTATCAGTCTTTTAAAAACCATTCGTGAGCGAAGACAAGAACTTGCACTATTACGAATTTATGGGCTCCGTACAAGACAACTTCTTAAATTAGCCCTTTTGGAAGGCATATTTCTGGCAGGTATCGGATTCGTATTGGGATGGATTCTGGGCCGATTGGGCATATGGGGCGTCTCACAATACACGCAAGCTTCGTTTGGCTATGCTTTGCAAGTAAATGGCCCGGACCTCTTTGAACTTCTTCTATTGGGCCTCATATTAACACTGGCCGTTATAGCCACGTTATTGGCATCCCGCTCAATTTTCAAATTAAATGTTGCTAAAACCTTATCCGATGCGTAGACCATTTTTAGTCTTTTTGTTCGTAACTTTTATGAGTTCTTTCGCAATAGCACAGGAACTGTTGACATGGGACGATTTTGCCGATGTCAATTTTGAACCCGTTTATAGTGAGAAGTACGAGATTCATTTTTTAACCCCGAAGTTTGGCGAGAAGATAAAGTCCTACGAAGGTAAAGCGATTAGTATCAAGGGTTATTTTTTGGATATTTCCGGAAGTGGTGAAGTATTTTTGGTATCCCAAAACCCAATGGCCTCTTGTTTTTTCTGTGGGGCAGCCGGACCGGAAACTATTGTTGAGGTAGGTTTCAAGGAAATACCACCCTTTAAGACCGACCAAATCGTCACGGTCACGGGTGTACTTGAAATCAATGTTGACGATGTGGACCACTGTAATTATATTTTAAATGAGGCTACGGGCCTATTGGTAAATTAGCTTTAATGATAGATAGCCAGCCTTTTTTGGGCCGAAAATTATGCTTCCCAAGCCCAAGGGCAATAATTTTGGTTATTACCATTATTTTTGGGGATTTTTACTCCTTTTAGTCCCGAGAGCTATCGGGAAGGATAAAGAAAAATCCGGTCTCGATGGCTTATCCATTATGAACGTTAAATTAAATAGATGCGTTTTTTTCTTTTGATCATCATCATTTGCATGGGAATTACAGCTCGTGCACAGATAGCTTTGGATTGGTCGGATCTCTCGAAAGGTATTTCCTTGGAACTGCCCTCCCCCGAAGCTATCGTTCCCGGGTTCCAAAAAGCGACCTTCATATCAAAAATGAAAGCTTTGGAAGGAAAAAAAGTAATCATTACCGGTTACCTGTTGATATTAGATGGAGAACAATCGACCTATCTGCTATCCAAAAACCCGATGGCCTCTTGTTTTTTCTGTGGCAATGGAGGACCTGAAACTGTATTGGCTTTACAGTTCTCACAAAAACCGTCTTTTGAGATGGACGAATTGCTCTCGGTCGAAGGAACATTTCATTTGAACGAAGATGACCCCAACGCATGTTATTATCGAATTGAAAACGCAGATGCCCTAAGCTTTAAATAACTAGCTTGATTATGAAAAATGAAAGCCAAAAAGGCCTTTTAGAACAGAAAGGATTAAAAAAAACAAAGGTCCGTATGGCATTGCTACAACATTTTATGAATATGAAACATGCCCAATCGTATAATGACTTACAGGCGGCATTTGTCAATCAGGTCGATAAATCTACCCTGTACCGAAGCTTGGCGAGCTTTGAAAAGACAGGTATTATCCACCGCATCAATGACCATTCGGGTATAGCCAAGTATGCCTTTGGTGAACCCCCGTCGCAAGGTAAAGAGCACGCCCATTTTGTATGTGAACATTGTGAGACGGTCTATTGTATGGAAGAACTGGCTCCCCTTCAACTTAATGTTCCCAAAGGGTTTAAAACAAATAAAGTGCAGACTATACTAAGGGGTATTTGCGCCGATTGCTAAATGGTTAGGTTCGAACATACCTAAGGTTCGAATATATAAGATGAATTAAAATAATTATGGAATATAATCGTAGGGAATTTATCGGATTTTTAGGCAAAGCCAGCATCGGTACTGCCGTTTTACCTCCTTTTTTAGTAAGCTGTGGTAATTTGGCCGCTCCGACCGAAAAATCCTTGGCGACAAGTAAGCAAACCATGAACGTGCTAAGGCAATTGGCGATTTCTGGGCTTTCACCCTCCGATAAAGATGACCTGTTGTTGGCCAATGGCTTAGACTATCACGTAATCGTACGATGGGGCGATGAGATCAGCGAAAAAGACCGTTTTGGTTTTAATAACGATTTTACTTGCTTTATACCGTTCAGCGAAGACGATGCTACCGATGGGCTGCTATGGGTCAATCATGAATATGTAAATCCGTTGTTCGTTTCCGATTTCGATTACGGGAACTATAAAAACCCTGATGAACACCGCACCAAGGAACAGGTAGATAAAGAAATGTACAATGTCGGGGGAAGTATCGTTCGCATAAAACGGACCAATGGGAAATGGGAAGTAGTAAAAAACGACTCCCATAACCGTCGGATTACCGCCAAAACGCCGATTGCCCTTAACTGGGACAGTCCCATTAAAGGGACTTCCACCGTTATCGGTACTCATAGCAATTGCTCGGGAGGCATTACGCCATGGAAAACTTTTTTAACCTGTAAGGAAAATTACGATAGTTTTTTTGGAGAAACTGAATATTATAAAGATAATTTAGCCAGTCACAGGCCAAGTACGCAAGGGTGGGAAAAATTCTATCCCTACCCTCCAGAACATTACGGCTGGGTGGTAGAAGTGAATCCAAAAGATGGTTCGGCACAAAAGCACATTGCCCTTGGTAGGTTCGCCCATGAATGTTGTACGCTTTATGAGTTGGCCGACAAACGAATCGTGGCATATTCGGGGGATGATAAAAACAATGAACACTTGTATAAATTTGTTTCCTCCAAACCAAGTTCCTTAAAAGAGGGAATACTTTATGTGGCAGATACCATAAATGGGAAATGGCTGGCACTCGATCGGGAAAACCAACCCGCATTAAAAGAAAAATTCAAAGACCAGACCGAGGTATTGGTCCGTGCGAGGGAAGCCTCAAAAATTTTGGGCGCTACCGAGCTGAACCGGCCCGAGGATATTGAAATAGATCCGATAACCGGTGGTGTATTTGTCTCGCTTACCAATAATTATGATAAAAACGATTTCCACGGATCTATTTTAAAAATCGAGGAGACCGATAGCAAGTACGATGCGCTTACATTCAAAGCTTCCGAGTATATGGCCGGAGGTGCTGAAAACGGCTTTTCTTGCCCCGACAACCTAGCTTTTGATTTAGCGGGCAACTTATGGTTTACCTCCGATATGTCCGGCAGTAAAATGAACAAGGGAGATGGTCCGTACATGTCGTTTAAAAACAACAGCCTTTTCGTAGTTCCCCGTCATGGCAAAGAGGAGGGCAAGGTCATTCGTATTGCTTCTGCACCGAATGATGCCGAGCTTACAGGACCGTGGTTTTCCCCGGATGGGAAGACCTTGTTTTTAAGTGTGCAGCATCCCGGTGAGCAAACTACTGATCTCGACAATCCGACCAGTACATGGCCTTTTGACGGTGATGGGGTTCCAAAACCTGCGGTAGTGGCCATTACAGGTGATCTTATTGAGAAAATGAACAGATTGCATCTATTGGAAAGGTTCGGGTAAGTACAATGCTGGGTTTGGTATGGTAAAGACCAAAGTAATTAACCCTAGTACCTTGGATGTAATGGCCGAAATTATTTTAGAATATAATTAACGCTTTTTTTCAATTTCCACTAGATTACATTTTAAAAGAAATTAAAGTAAATTCACGATTTATGGCCTATCCCGAAAGAAGAAAATTCATAAAAAATTCCACTAAGGCATTATCTGGTCTTGCGGCCCTACCTTTCTTAGATGCTTGGTCGATGCCATCTAGTCAGAATGCCTTAAAAACCCAGCCGGCCGTTCCCCCAAAAATACTGGCCCGTGATGAAAGCTATTGGGACGAGATACGAAAGATGTTCCGGGTGGCCCCGGAATTTGTCAACCTCGAAAACGGTTACTACAGCCTGACCGCCGAACCAGTAACTGATGCCGGGGTGGACTATTTGAAGACCGTTAATGCCAATCACTCCTTTTACCTCCGCAGGGAATACAAAGAGGATCGGGTACGTCTTCTAAACGAGGTAGCAGAACTGGCGGGATGTTCCCCCGAGGAGCTGATTCTCTGTCGGAACACGACCGAAGCCTTGGATACCGTTATAATGGGATTGGATTTAAAGCCCGGTGACGAGGTGATTATGACCGATCAGGATTATTATAGCGTTCTGCAATGTTGGACCATGAGGGCCCGTAGGTACGGTTCGGTCAATAAGGTCATTTCGATTCCATTTCATCCCAAATCCGACGAAGAAATCGTGGCAGCTTACGAGCGGGCGATCACCCCGAAAACGAAGGTGTTGATGGTGACCCATCTGATCAATACCTCTGGTCAGATTCTTCCCGTGCGGAAAATCGCCGATATGGCCCATCGCCACGGTATCGAGGTCATTTCCGACTCGGCCCACGCTTTTGCCCACATCGATTTTAAGATACCCGACCTTGATTGCGATTATCTTGGGGCCAGTCTGCACAAATGGCTGGGGGCTCCCCTAGGAACCGGTATCCTATATATGAAGAAAGAAAAAATCAAAAAGGTCTGGCCCCTTTTCGGCGATGATAAATACCCAGACGATGATATGCGCAAATTCGGGCATATAGGCACTATTCCGTGCCATAACGAACTTGCAATCACCGATGCCATCGCTTTTCACGAAAAGATAGGGGCAAAACAAAAAGAGGAACGCCTTCGGTATCTTGCTACCTATTGGAGGGACAGGGTCAAGGACATTCCCGGCGTAATCATCAACACCCCGGACCAGCCCCATCGCTATTGCGCAATAGCCAACGTAGGTATCAAGGGTGTTGACTCGACGCAACTCGCAGAAATTCTCTTTGAGAAATACAACATCTTTACGGTCACCAAAAATAATCAGGAAATGAACGGAGTTCGGGTCACCCCCCATTTGTACAATTCCCTAGCGGAGCTAGACCAATTGGTTGCGGCCCTTAAGAAAATTGCAAATAGCTAAAAGTCCATTAAAAAAAGCTAGGGCGTCTAAAAATTTGTGGGTTTTGAAATGGGACATTTGAAGAACAAGCGTCCGACTACTTAAAAAAAGAGGCTGTCTCATCATTGAGATAGCCCCTTTTTGTTTCGTACAATGCCCGAAAATATTTAATCGTTATTTCAACATTACCGTACGGGTCACTTCATTGAATACACCGGGTATCAAATTACCTTCGCCATCCAATAGTTCTAGCTTGATGGTCACTTCGCCCTTAGGGAGGCCTTTGATAACCTGTGGTGCCCATTCGGTAATCATAAATTCTGTCCCATTAATAGTTGCACGCACTTTATTGCCATCTTCGGACAAGGTGGTATTGAGCACGAAAAAATCGAGCATAAGATTTTCGGTATCTTTTCCCGTATACTCACCTTTTGGTCGACTATAGATGAGTGTTGGGGCTTCCATGTCGAGATTGAGCGTGTCTTGGGGGTTATTTCCCACCATTAGCTTTTTCACCACCACTGAGTTCTCATTTTTTACCGATTCGTGGTAAGATCGACTCAAAAAGGCCACCAAATGATGCGTTCCTTCAGGAATTTCCTTTTTGAATTCTGGCTCGTAATGGGCAGAATAGGGCTGGTTGTTCAAGATAAAATGGATGTGCTGCCCCTTGTCGGAATTGGCCAACATGTTTGCCATCGTACTATCAGTCTGGCTGCCCAGTTCGTAATTATTGACCGTAAAGGCAAAATTGACCTCCCCAGCACTTTTCATTTTGGTACTGCTGGGCTGGGTCATGTCAAGCAAGGCATCTTCATAAGCAGGAGAACCTTCCAGTTTTTCGAGCGTGATGGTCGCGGAAGTGGAATCCATTGTCGTTCTGGCATCTATTTTTTCGTCTTCGTTTTTTTTGGTTTTTTTACAACCTAAAGCCATTGCCACTACAATCGTTAAAAGAGTAAGGGTTTTTGTGTTCATCGTTATAGAATTTAAATTAAGAAATTACGTTTTTAAGAGTTTTAAAAATTAAATGGGGATTGATTGCTACGGTGGGGTATCGAACATCCAAAGGGATCGTTTCCCTTCGTTTTTAATAGTAAGCTTGTCCAACTGAAGTCTTCGGTTATCCTCCCGGTTCAGGCTACTTTCAATCTGCACGATGGTACTGTGCTCTAGGTCACGGTCAAGGATAAGTTTAAGATAGATATCGCCAGCCTTAAAAGTAAGGTAGTCACCTTCCTTTTTTTCCAGATTACAGCCTAATAGTTCCAATTCACGGGCAATGCGAAAATGGTCGCCTCGATTGCACTTTAAAATTACCGCCACAAAATTGCGAAATAGTTTTTCAGGTGCATAGGCTTTCCCTAAAAAATCTTTTCGGGTATACACATCCCTCTTTTCCCCATCGATCGCTTCCAAGAATTCGGGATTATAATAGGAGTACCAAGTGTACAGGTTGGTCTCCATACCATAGGTGTAAAAGGGCTTGTACCAGACCCTTTTTTCATTTTTTATACTGAGGGACACGGTATCGCTACCTTGTAGGAACTTAGTACCCGCTTCCTTAAGTTTTGGACTTTTTTTAAGGGAAAAAGATTCGTTTTCGCCTAGGGAAAACCCAATGCCAACCTTTCCTACCTGTTCCTTAAAACGGTTGTTCGGCCCTAAAACTTCCAAATAATGTTTTTCTCCCCGCAAGTAAATTGAATTTACCGAATCGTTTATTTTCTTAAAATCGGGCATGCCAAGGTCGAGGCCAGCGTAAGATTCGTTCAAAAATGTATTCGAGCGGAACCGGGCATAACTAACACTATCAAGAACCACATAAAGGTGGTTGAAAAGTACGTTATTGGGGTTTTCGTCGAACATGTTTTCGATTTTTTTCTTATCGATCAAAGAATCATCGGGTCGTTTGGCCTCTTGCTTACATCCCATAATAAAGATGGCCATTACCAAAATACTCGGTATATAAATTGATTTCATTTAAAATTGTTTTAGAAAGGTGATTTTACTTATGAACTGGGTACTTTGCTGCACCGGATCAAAAACATCGGTCTGGGTATCGTTGAAAACCAGATAAATGAACGACAACGGCATATACTCCCAACTGAAGCGCACGTTCCATCGGCCCTGTTCGTCAAAACTGTTGTACTGGTAAAAAGTGGATAGCTGCACCCGAGGGCTCAGGGCAAGGCGCAAGCTGGCGGTATAGAGATCGGTCTGTAAATCGGCATTTGCCGCGCCGATTTCCTTTAAGGTATTGTGCTCATAATTCCCTGACAAAGAGATATGGGGCATGGGCGCATAACGCAGCCCCGCTTCAACGGTATTTAAAGACCCATCATAAAAGTTGCCAAACCTATATTTCATTGAAGCTGAAAACTTCTTGGACTGATCAGTATTGTAGCTCAATAAATAACGAGTGTACTTATAATTTCCGGGCGCAATATCCAATCCCAAGGGCGCAAAATCAAAATTGATGTTCTGCCACGTAGGTGTTAGGGAAATCTGGACAAAGCTGTTATCCTTAAAAAAAGTATAGATGGGAAAAATATTGATACTTGCCTGCTGAAAGTTTCCGGGATTCTCAAAGTCGTGGAAATACTGAACAAAAACCCCCGGATCCCAGCGACGTATCCATTTGATGTTTTCAGGCCGCCAGATATAATAGCCCCCGGGGAAATGCTGTATCACATCGTTCTGGAAGACGAACCCGGTACCCGGTAGATAGTCTCGGCTCACAAAATTGGTCAGCCAGCCCGCATAAAAGTTGTTGGCCTGATAGCCTGCAAACAATTTTCCGGCAATGCCTTGGGTATTCGTAGCCTCATCGTAAGAACCACTTCCCAAATATTCAATGGTAAGCTCATTTCTTGGCCGGATCAGGCCATCTATGGTCAAGGTGGTGTTATTTGCCCGGGTCAATCCCAATGCCGAATAGGATTCATCCAAGCGGTGGGTAAGCATCACGCCCACGTTGTTTTCCCCACCGTAGTTTTTCAAATAGCGAAAGATCCCAAAATTAGCCGCCGCCGAATTATCCGTTTCCCGTTGATGTACATAGAGTCCGGCAAGTGTCCTGTTTTCGTCCTTATCTGTAAACCGTGCCCCGACATCCAGCGGTGCGGGTTCGGCATTGAAGCCTCCTTGCAGGCCAATCCGCCTACTGAAAAATGGGACTACTGCCTGATCGGAAGCCCCGGCCCAAATACCGGAGTTTTCAAGAAAGAACTGCCGCCTTTCGGGAAAGAAGATATTGAAGCGTTCGAGGTTGTTCACGGCAAGATCGACATCGGCCTGGGCAAAATCGGTATTAATGGTCAGGTCTAGAACGGCATTGGGGTCGATGGCCCACTTGACATCACTGCCCACTTTAAGCTGATTATCGGAAGCCGTAATAGCATCGCCCGTTTTCGATTCATCGAACTGATATAAAGAATAGGGTTCTATCCGGATATTGGCCGACGGGGGCGGCACCTCTAGCCCCGTAAGTTTCGCAGCATAGGTCATCCGATAGGGCGAATACGCTTGTGGGATAGCCGGAAAAACGGTCTGTTCGTACTCTCTACGTGCCAGCCTGAACATCGTAAGTCCCCATTCCAAAGGCTTACCAGCTTTTGGTCTGTCATAACGCAGGGACTTGAAAGGAATGGCAAATTCGGCGTAGTAGCCGTTTTCGGTACGCTGGGTCTTTACGTACCAAAGCGCGTTCCAATCGTTATCGGTATTGTTGTCGTTAAAGTTCTGTGCATCCCGCTGGTTGCCGTATGGTGTTGTCTGGAAAGAGACTGCGTATTGCTTGGTATTCTGAGCATCGAACTGAATGGCGATGATATCGTTCTCCCCATAGGTAAAATCCCGTCTTAGGTCTTGCACCCGAATTCCCTTGACTCCTAAAGAATCTTTACAAAATGCCCCAACGTACAAGTTCTTATCATCGTATAGAAATCGTACCTCTGTCTTATATTTGTATTTACCGGCTTGATTGGGTTCAACCCTAAAAAAATCATCGGTTATGGGTGAATTTTGCCAGTCGGCCTCATCCAGAACCCCGTCTATTTTAATGTCTCCATTTGCTTTTATGGCTTGTACTTCCAAAGGGGCCTCGGGCGGGGGGAAGTTTTGCGTGTCTTGAGTATAGCCCAACATGTGACAGCATATAAAAATAAATAGAAAACCATTATTTTTCATTTTTATGAATTTAATTTTACAAAAATGACCTTGCTTATCAACTGGGTAATTTGTTGCACTGGTAGAAGTCGACCCGACATAACCCATGTTCTCAGGTGTCGGAAAACTTTGCATCTTTAAGTTTGAACGTTTCATCATATTCCGGTGCCGTGTTTTCACCCAATACCTTTTTTGCCACATATTCCCCCACGGCAGGACTATGCTTGAAGCCATGCCCCGAACCGCCCCCGGCAATCCATACATTATCCAAATCAGGGTGTCGATCGATTACAAAATTGGCATCGGTGCTATTGGTGACTTGACATACCCGGGATTCTGTAATGGGCATTCCAGCCATTGAGGGAAATCGGTGACGAATGAAATCATGGCCCCGCTTGACCTGTTGTGCCGTCACTAGCCGTTGGTCGGTATCCGGATCGATACTATTGGTATCGGGATAGGGGGCCGCTTTTAATCCCCGGTTTTCTATATCGGGAAATCCATACCACCCCGTACCTCTTACGCTCCACTCCGGAAAGTTGGGATAGGCAAAACGATGGTCGCCGGAAGGCAGCCCATAAAACAGTACATCGCGTCGCTGCACCTGTAAGCGGTCGCCCAACAGGTCAGGGAAAATCTTACTTAGCCAGGGACCGCAGGCAAACACATATCGACCGGCTTTCAATACCTGACCGTTTCCTAGCTCTACCCCCTGCATCTTAACTTTGGAGGATACCAATGGCCGACCTTGGGCAATCTGCATATTTCCGCCCAATTTTATAAATTCATCGGCTACGGTCCGGCAGCCCTTGCGTGCCAGTAGGGTGCTTCCTCCCGCACCACCTGCATTGTAACTGGCGAAGCTGAGATCGTCGGTAAATATCTGGGGCCACCGTCTTTGTATCTCGTCCCGTTCCAGAATTTTGGTGTCTCGGATTCCGAACCCAAGCTGTTGCTCTATCCTTTTTTGTGCTTGCCGACGTAGGGATTCATCCGTGTGCATATCGAGTCTGCCGGTCGGCAGTACTAGTTGTTGGCCAGAGGTTTCCTCCAGTTTTTTCCAAAGTTCATAGGCCCGTATGCCACTTTTAATATAGACATCGTTGTCATTGTTTACCTGTATCAGGCGGGTTTCGCCTCCCGAGCTTGATCGGGAATTTCCCGGACCGTAGGCATCCAGTAAACTTACATTGGCTCCCTGCTGTTTTAGATGGTAAGCCGACCAACCACCAAAGGCTCCAGCACCGACAACGATTACATCGGGCAGAGATTGGGAAATAGAGAACAGGGACGATGGTGCGGGGGAAGAATGTATTGGTTGGACTACCGATGCGCCAATACCGGCAGCGGATAATTGTATAAAATTTCTTCTTTTCATTTGGTTCGTTTTAAGATTAATAATCCTTGAAAGAAAAATATGCACCCTAAGAGAGCTACTATAAGCGTATCCATATACATCGAATCCCAGTCGGGTTCGCCATTATACGGTTCAAAACTTGGTCTAGCGGAGTAGTCTTCCTGTGTGATTTCGGAATCCGTATAAAGGGGTTGAAAATAAAAATCCTGAACGTCTTGGTGAAAGCGAGCTATTTCTGTTTGAAAGGCCATATAATTCGCAAGGTCTGTATGGGCTATTCTTGAAAGTGTTTGTTGCGCAGTAACCGCAGGGTTGGCCCAACTAAAATCCGACGTCCATTGCGACCTTTCCATAACCGCTTTATTATATTCATCTACCAATTTTTTACTGTCCTTATCTTTCAAAAAGGTAAAGGCAGCGTAAGCCTTTGACATCAGGTTTTGGGTATACAGGGAGGAATCTTTTGCGTATTCTGGGCGGTATTTCAAAAATTCGGAAATCACCTCTTTCGACTCCTCAGCATCAGTTTCATCTTCCAATCCCGTACGTCTTGTTAAACTCGCAAGCTCGTTACTGTTTAAAGGGTAGTTATGCTCAACTATCGTATTTAGTATGGCAGGGATGATAATTAATAGCAATACCCAAGCCCCAATAGCACTTATAGCATTGAAGGACGTGCTTTGACGAAATGCGATAATAAAGAATAGTAGCCCGAACCAAAATGCACAATACACTAGCACCATCATATACCAGGCCAATGCGGCGTAACCGTTTGAACCCTCTAAAAGGATACCAGAGACTAAAAACCCAAGAAAAGATAGCAAAAGTACAAGACCAGTAATCAACAAAAAGTAAAAGGTAAGACGCACCAAAAGTATCTTTCGAATGCTGGCACTTTGAGCCCGTAGTAACGGTAATATTCCCGCATCTTTTTCTCCGGAATACATGGAGTAACAAAAAACGATAACCAACAACGGAAATATATAAATTAGGATGAAAGACAAGTCTAAATTACCCACCAAGAGATAAAAGGGATTGGCAATTTCATTTTGATATAATTGATAGTAAAGGCTCATTCCCGTGAGGCGATAATAATAGCGATAGAGGTCTCGTTGCCCAATGGCTAAATTTGCGAAGTCGGTTGGAGAGGAGGTTACATGATATCCAGGTCTGAACCATGCAAAATTTGGTTTGCTCGCTACATCACGCAATTGTTTTGCTTCCATTGAGACCAATTCTTCTTGAAAGCTGGCCTGATAGCCATCGAACTCTGCGTTTTCTTTGGCGGTCAATTGCATGATAATCTCTCGTTGCTCATCCATATTCGCTTTTCCACAAAAAATGGCATAGACTCCGAAGAGAAAAACAGTACCCAACAAAAAAACTTGTGTTTTGTTGCGGCTAAACGTTACCCATTCATAGTACCAAATCGTTTTGAATGTCTTGCTCATAGGTTCCATCGTTTTTTTGAAGTTGCCATACTTAACAGTACTATTGTTAAAAACAGCCACGCTACTAATCCAAATAGCTCCCAGCGATATGCATATAGCACTTTGGACCTTGTTGGCAGGGTATAGTTGAATTCCTTTATAGTTTCCCATAAAGATGCATCCGCCGTGTATTCGTAAAATTCTCCGTAACGGGAATTCTTAGCCATATCATCGTTCATTGTTTTGACCAGCATTCTGCGATACTGCTCTACTTCGTTCTCAAAATGAACAGCGGTAAACATATCGGTTCCTGAAAAAGCCATCGATAAGCGTTGCACGGCAATAAACGGGTCTATAAAACTGGCATAGGCGAACAGCGCATTCTGCTCTTCGAATATGGAATTTAATCGCTGCCATTGCACGTCGTAGACCTTATTGCCATATTCTTCGCCAGCCTGCATACTGACACCATCAAAATTGAAGGGAAGTTGTTGTACGGAATCTACTTTATACTTTTCTAAGTATTCGGCTGTTAATTGTTCCATTCGAACAGAACGAGGTGTTCTTCCATCCAGACCGGTATCCTTATCCGTTTTTATATTTTCTTTGAAAGCATGCATACTGGGGAGTTTATATGCGGCTCTACCAAAATTTGCAACTGTTTTAGGTATTAAGACGGTTAGCAATATCCAACAAACCAAAAGTTTTAATAAAGCATTCCGGCTCGTTTTTGAGTACAGGGATATATATATCGAAAATGCTATAAACAGGAGCAGATAAATGGCATAAATAATTATCAGAAAAACCAAACGCCAAGGAGAAAATGTTAATAATCCCGATGGATTCAGCACGGCAATACCACCAGCGATTATGAGCAATATGGGGAGTAGCAATACTAAAATTAAAATACTGTACGCCAATACTTTGCCCCAAACGATGGTCTTTATCGACACGCCCTGCGCAGCCATCAATCGTAGCGTACCATTTTCCCGTTCTTGGGTAATCGATTTAAAGGCAAGAATAATAATCAGTAAAGGCATTAACACTTGTAATGCCATTGCCATGGTCAGTTCACCAAAGCGAATCATAGTGCCTCTGTCTTGGGCAGGCCTGAACATGAATCCGTGTTGGTAATGCGCCTCTAGATAGATTGAAGTGCCAGTGTAGGCATCCAACCCGCTATCAAAAATACCCAATACCGATTTTGGTTTAAAAATATAGGTTCCATAATGGGCAGCCATATGGGGGTGTTTATCCCCTTGGGAAAGCCATTCTTTTCTTTTCCGTTCCTGCTCTTTGGTAATCGCTGCTTGTTGTTCTTGAAAATTTTGAAAACTAGACCATAGGCTTACTCCCAAAAGAATCAGGATAATGGTACCTAATGCGAGTATTAGTCGCTTTCTAATTGCCGACCGAAGTTCTTTTTTAATAATTTTCGAGATACTTTTCAACATGGTATTCAAATCATTTGTTTCTGTTCTTTCTATAGGAATAACAACACTGGCAATTTGTAGTACAGACCTAGATAAAATATAGGATTAGGGAACCCGTGATAGATTCCCTAGCCCTTTTTGTAAGCTCTTTAATCGAGTTTTTCCAATCCGGTTATAAAACCTCCTGTAGAAGTGAATTTTTTAGAGGATGTATTATTGGATAAATCGAAACTGTAGACTGCATTTTCATCGTTGGTGGCGGTCGTAAAAAGTAATTCCGTATCTCCATTGGGTATAATAATCATGCGCCTTGAACCATAGGTAGTGGGGAGACCCGGAACGGCTCCGAGACTAGTTCCGTTCAATAGGTCTATCTCGTAATAGGTAAACTGTGGTTCTCCCGTCTGGAACTCGAACAGATCGTTCTCATCCTCCACTTTTGCGGTAAAGGTACGTCCGTCGGGCATCAGGTAAACACCCCAACATATATTTCCCGTCACGGCTTCCATATCCATAAAATAATCCGCATCGAAATCTGTCTCCCCGTTGGCAATTCTTAAAAGTCCACTGGGACTAGCGCCCCCGTTCGAAGTAGTGCCTAGCCCCTGCACGTAAATGTCGCCATTCTCGGCCTTGACCATTCCAGCGTTCGAAGATTGGCCTCCGAAAACCATACCGGTTCTAGGGTCGGAAAGAATGTTCTCTACCGTCTTTGAATTCAGGTCGATGACCGCAACATAGGCGGAATCGTTTACAGGTACAAAATTATTTTCGTAGTGCACCTCCATAAACAGTTTATCGTCGCGCTCCATCATATCAAGATAATAGGTGCGCGTAGCCTCTGGGAAACGGCTTGTGATGGAGTTCAATGGTATTTCGCCCGTTATGCGCATGCTGGTAGGGTCAAATACAATCAATTTTGAAATTCCCCCGGCCACCGTGCCATAGGCAACGGTCTCACTTTCAAAGTAGAGCGTCGAGAAAACGTTTGCACCGGGTACTACGATACGTTCATCCTCGACCGCGTTGCCATCATTGTCAAAAACATACTTGACCAAAGTAGCGGGCGCTCCAAAAGGGGAGGCATAAAGTGCCTTATTATAAGATACTGTTCCTGCCCCACCGTTCGCCGCCAGTTCCGCAGCATTTTCGTTGCCTATAGTAGTAAAATCCAAGTCGGTAAACCCTTGAACATAGGTGGTCTGGTTCGGAAAAGCACCACTCACGGTCGAAAATCCGAAATTAATAGCGACCGGATCGGGTTCAGGTTCTGGCTCAGGGGTTGGATCGGGCATTGGGGTACTGTTCACCACAGGGGGTGCATTATCATCACTACTGCAACTGACCGAAACGATACCCGTGAATACTAGGATTAAAAGAAGTTGCCAATTTTTTAAAAGTACTTTTTTCATTTTGCTTGGATTTAAAGTGTTATTAATTAATTCAATTTAAAAATGTTCTTAGGGTTATGTAAAAAGCCCTGCCGGGGCGTTGAACGCTAAAATTGTCGAATACTTTTTCATCGAGCAAGTTGGTACATTCCAAAGACACCGTAGATTTGTTGGCCAAAGTGGTAAAGGATACTCCTACGTTCTGTACGAACTGAGAAGGGATGGTATTCTTTAAATCCCTATTGCCATCCACTTCCCAAAACAGGAAAAACTCGTTCACGTAGCTGCCCGACCACCACGCCGAGAAGCTATTTCCTGCACCGAATAGGTCTTTTTTGTTGAAGCGTACTTCCCCATTTCCGAACAGGTAGGGAATGTTGGGCAAACGCGCATCGAAATAGCGGTCATCTACCGCCCCCGTTACGCTTTTCGGGGACCGGTTTCTCAGATCTTGATAGGTGGCATTTGCCGTGATTTCTATAAATCCGAATGGACGCAAACGGACTTCCATATCTGCGCCAATGGTCCTAGCTTTTAAAAGGTTCTGATATTGGGCGAAAAACTGCGAAGTCCTAAGCCATATAATATTATCGGTGTCGCGGTAGAAAAAGTTGGTCTCCCAGTTTATTTTTTTGCGGTTCCATTGAAGCCCTAGATTCAGGTTGTGGCTTTGCTCCGGTTCAAGAAATGGATTGGGGCGGACGAGCGTAAAATCCCCAAAAAGTTCAATCTCGTCCGGAAGTCTTGTGGCATATTCGTAAGAGGCCTTGATTAAAAAATCATCCGTAAGTTTATATCTGAGGGATTGCAGAAATCCGAGATTGGATACTTCTTGTTCGTTGGGTATGAATTCGAGGTTTTGAATTGCATATCCCTTGGCATCTAGCCAAAAGTGTTTTGCCGCGGTATAGCTGACTAGCTTTTCCGAGAAATCATGTTCGTAAGCTAAACCAGTAGAACTTTTAAAAAGAACGGTTGGGTTTGCAAAAAAATCCTCCCCATAAAATTCGGCGGCAACAGGGTCTTCGCCGGTTCGTCTGAACCAAGCCGAAAAAACGTTCAGCGTAAATTTTCCCTTTTTCCATGGGGTATGGGTGATATTAAGCCTTCCGAGAGCATTCTTGCTATTGAGTTCCAGAAGATTTTTAGAGGTAGAGATTTCGCCCCCATCGGTACGGCGATCGAAAACTTTTCCGTCCCACGTATAAACGTTCTGGGTGGTATCGATAAAATGTCCGCGGGTCTGGTTGTAGGCCCCGTACCACTTCATATCGGTTTTCTTTAAGATTTCTTTTTTCTCGTATTCTAGCGAAGTTCCTAGTGTAGCTTCGTCATAGGTCACTTCCCCATAAGGTTGGGCCATGATGGCATTGTGTTGAATATCGTCATCAAGACCCGAATAGCGGACACTTAACATAAGGCGATCGGCATAGGGTTTATCAAAAACACCTCCGTACAGTCCCACTAAATAATTCGAAAAACCATCATGAAAACGCTCGACGGTTGCAGGATTGGGATTGCCAAATTCATCGGGAATTTCGATATCGACCTCAAAATTATTATCGGAACGGTTGTAAAATGAATTCACTCCAATAGTCCATTTCTTTTCAGGATGTACCCATTGCCCGTTCAAGTTGATTTTATGACTATTAAAAGAGCCCCCTGAATAGGACGCATCCAGATAATTGGTATAGGATTTTCGGGTAATGATATTGATACCGCCGCCCAAGGCATCGGCGCCCAAATGCACGGGAACCACTCCTTTATATACTTCAATTTGCTCTATAAGGCTTGCCGGCAATACGTTCAGCCCCAGACCGGAACCATAATAGGACAAGGGGATGCCATCCAAAAAAAAGGGCACCGATTTCCCTGTCATCCCGTTGATGTATACTTCGGCATTGCTTCCAAAACCTCCGGTCTGCCGAACGACTACTCCGGGAATCTGCTTGATGATATCGCTTGTATTCGTATTTCGCACACGAAACTGTTCTGTCTCTAGAACTGACACGTTGACCGTACCTTCCCGAACTTTTTGGGCCTTGGTTTTGCCGATTACCGTAACCTCGTCCAAAGCAGCAGTTTCTTCCTTTAGGATGATTTCTAATTGTATTGGCCGGTCTTTCTGTTTGTAAAAAGTCATGTCCAAGGTTTCAAATCCAATCGAGGAGAATTTTATTCTATATTCCTTTTCAGCGGTTACTTTGAATTCGAAGAAACCCGAAGCGTCCGTACTGGTATATGCCTTGTCCGGGTTCAATTGTACCGTAACATCGCGCAAGGGCGTACCGTTTTCATCCGTGACACGGCCTGAAATATCGGGTTGCTGCGCTAAAGAGGCCGTTGAAACCGTTAGAAGAATGGATAGTATGAATGTTTTTTTAAGGGTCATTAGCTCTATCGGAATCAATTGACACAAATGCCCTGAAGCACTTTTGCCCGGCGTCGAACTTCGGCCTCGTTAATAAAACTGGCATCGGCGGGGTCGTAGATAAAGGCACTCATCCGGATATCCTCTTTACCGATATACCTGCCTAAAATCGTACTCTCGCGTAAACGGTGTATCTGACATTTCAAATGAGTGGCGAGCAGCAGTTGCGTTTCAATTTTTGCGCCGAGCTGGCCCTTAGTGCTCATTTTTAAATTGGCGTACCCTTGAGCGAGCTGTCTTTGCCATGGCTGCCGTAACAAGATGGTCGAATCGTGCATAATTCCGGAATACAAGGGGTTGTCAATATTGCCCACAAAATAAATCTCGGATATGTTCCTCCGTTGCAGGAAGCCGCTAATGCTGTTTTGCGTTGCCTCGTCCCACTCAAAAAATACGCCCACGGCCGTATAGAAATAGGAGTTCCCCCCGAAAGCTTTTCGAACGGGGGGTTCCATAAATCCGCTTGGGCACGTTAAGAACAACCTGTTTTTTTTAGTTTCCCGATTCCTACTCATACCGATACAGGGTTGTAGGGCAACGAGGAATGGTGCAGGTCTATCAGGAGTTCGCCATTATCGGAAAGCGTATATCCAAAGGTGTATTCCACTTTGGTCTCCCCGCCGCTGAGGTCGGTAAAGAAGTAATTGCCCATGGCGATGGCGCGCTTTTCTTGTAGAATCATCCCGTTGTTCTCAAAGCGTACCTTGGTCCATGGCTGTAGGGCAAAGCCCTCATCTTCGGGAAATTTATCGTTCCCTGCAATAAAATAGGACAACGCGCCCTCTTGGCTTGGCCTAAACTGCTTATGTGATGTCTTCGTGGGCTTGAACAGCACTTCGCTTTTATTGAAGGCATAGCGCTCTTTAAGAAACTGCTCGGTAAAATTTTCACAGGATTCCCGGTCATCCATAAGGTTCCCGATTTTTACGACCCCTTCGCCCCATTTTTGTTGTACTTTTTCTACTTTTTCTTTTGTGATCATTGTTTTAAGATTTAAATGGTTATAATATTAGATTTACTGGTACTTGAAACAAGAAACCCAAACCCAAAAAGCCCGGTTGCAATTAAGAGCAATACTAACGGAGCAAGTGATCTGTACTCCGACTTTTTATATTCGAAGGTGGGTAGGTTTGCTACGTCCGCTTTCGCAAAAGCGGTATTGTTATACAGAAACGGCGAAAAGTGATCTCGCCACTCCTCTGAAAATAACAGTACCTGCTTCCGATAATTTTCATAATCGCTAGAGGCGTTGCCTGCCAGCTTGTTCAACGCTTCCTGCAAGGTAACGGATGGCGATAGCCACTTATAGGTGTTTACCCAATCTTGCTGGTTTTTGAGCTGCCTGTCATAATTGTCTATGATAGGCTTAGCCTCCTCACGCAACAGGTTAAGCGAGGTAATGTAACTATGCCAAAAATTACGCGTCTGGGTGGTGTCGTTTATGGCGTATTCTGGATGGTCCCTTAGGAAACCGTCCAAGATTTCGTCCTGACGCTGGACCACATCGGCTTTCATAGCGCGCAGGTCATTGATCATTAATGTACGGGAAGGCATTGGGTACAAGGCCGTGCCCATTTGGTTAAGAATGGAGGGCACTAAGAGTACAAAACCTATCCATAGTCCCAGCATTGCCAGCGCATTTTTTGCCGAACTGCCCACCCAAAGATTGACGAGGAATGCCAGCGCAAACCAAAACAGCATATACCCTATCACCAGACCGTAAAGGCTCAAAAGACCCCCTAAATTTCCAAAGGGATTTGTGCCAAAGACCAAAAGCACCACCGTAAGAGAGACCAGTACATGAACCGACAATAAAAAGAACCTGATCAGCAGTTTTTGTAATACCCAATTACGTATCCCTATGGGTTGAGCGGCCAGTAAACGCAAGGTTCCGCTTTCTTTTTCGGCGGAGAGTACGTTATAGGACAAAGCGATGATGAGTAGTGGCAGTAAGAACACAATCACAAAGCCTAGGTCAAAACTCCCAAAGAGCAATTGTACCGGGCTGGTCATCTCGGTAAAGTCCTCTATCATTCTGCCACCATACGTCACAGGCTTTTTATAGTGCGAAAACAAGTCACTCTGTCCGGTCGCCAGAAAGGCAAAATCCCCTGCTGGCATTGCCGCCACTTGAGGAAAGTCCTTGCCTACGATAATCGGGTCCGTTGGTAATCTGTAGGAGGGTAAACTCACTTCTAAACCTTGTTCTAGAGAGTCTAAGGTTTTGATTAATACAGTTTCATTTTCTTGGGTTTCCGCTTTTGCGAAAGCTATAATAGCCTCACGCTCTTCTACCTTTTCTGTCCCATTATAGGTCGCAAAACCAAATATGAAGATCAGGCAAATACTCAACAACAAGAGCCAGTTACTGCGCAACAACTGTTTTAATTCATAAATAAAATTAGATTTGAACATGGTTAAAATCGTTTAGAAGTTAGAAATAGACCACCGAAGGAAAGTAGTAACCAGCCACCCATAATACCGAGGTTACCTTGGTGGGTTTGGAGGGTACTTTGTAAGGTGCGGGGTTCATATTCAAAAGGAGGGAGTTCTTGCCAAAAATCTGCGTCCGCCTGCCATTCCCAATCGCCATAGCTCGAATTTTCGGCAAAATGGTCGTTAAGGAACTTCTGCGCTGCGACACGGTAATTTTCTGCCGAATCCGAGAAGTCCCAATGGGCACCATAATCGGTATGTGCCACCGCCATGCTCATAAAACGGGTCGGAAGGTAGGGAGATAGTACCGCGAGACTCTGATAAACATTGGTCTGTTTTTCGTACTGGTCTTTCAACAGTTTATAGTGCTTAAAATACACCTCGGCAGCGTGTTCTTCGCCTTTTTGCATCCGGTAGCCGTCAAAATTGAAGGGCAACTGGCTCAAGCTATCCACACCATACTCGGCCAATACGTCTTGCTCCAGTTTTTTAGATTCCTCACTCCAATGATTGTGACCATCTAGACCCTTTTCCTTATCCTTCGCAATGTCTACGGCAAACTCTTGAGCGGTGGGATATGGGTGTTGCTTATTGGCAATATTAGTTGCCATTTTTGGCGTAGCCAGACAGGCAATGATCCACACAGACAGTGAGATGACCAGTGATACGCCTGACTTTTGCGTAAGGGCAGAAATAATAAGCACTAGATTAGTAAATACGGCATAGTACACTATGTAGATCAAGCACATCACGAGCAGTGCGCTCCAGCTGAAAACTCCATAATCTTCTAGACTAGAGAGTACCATGCCCGCAATCAAAAAGAGCACCACCGTAATGATCAAAATGGGCATAAAAAGTGCCGTCCACTTGCCCAGAATCATTTTCCAGAAGGAAATACCCTGACTTTTAAGCAAGGCCAGGGTTCCCATTTCCCGTTCTTTGGTCAAGCTGTTATAGCCCAATAATATAATGAGTAGTGGGATGATAAAGAGCAGAATGAAATCAGGCGTGAGATCGCCAAAACGTGCCAGTCCCGTCTGGTCTGCCGCAGCACTGAACTGGGCATCGTTACGGTTATGGGCTTCCAGAAAAATGGAAGTGCCCGCGTATTTATCTACCCCTTGATCTACCAGAGATAAAGGATATTTAGGTTTAAATGCATAGGTGCCAAAATGCGCTGCGCTGTGCGGATTCTCCGCTCCCTGCCCGTCCCAGACAGCGCGCTCCGTGGTTTTGGCAGCAGCGTACCGGTCGTTTGTGTTTTCATACTGTTTGGCGCTTATCCATACCGCAATTCCTAATAAAAGGAGGACGATAACAATGGAAATACGTACACGACCTTCGCGCAGCAGTTCTTTCGTTTCTTTAAAAAATGTTTTTGAAATCATAGCGTAGCTTCTTTATAATTCATGGTGTTGAGGTAGGCTTGTTCGAGTGCAGCAAGGGAAATGTCACTCGCAACCAACTCCTGTTTAAGCACGCCGTTGTTCATAATCCCAATGTGGGTGCCCACTTCTTTGGCCCTAAAAAGATCGTGGGTTGCCATAAGCGTAGCGACCCCTTTTGACCGTAATTTGTGGAGCAGTAATCCAAATTCATTACTGGCCTTTGGATCCAAGCCCGAGGTAGGTTCGTCGAGCAACAATACCTTGGCGTCCTTCGCCAGGGCGATGGCAATGCCCACTTTTTGGCGCATGCCCTTGGAGAAACTTTCGATACGTTTATGGAAGGCCTCCGATTGTAGTCCGGCCTCTTCCAAAAAGCCCTCCAATTGGGATTTGTTCAGGCTTTTGCCCCCGATTCCGGAAAAATAATCGAGGTTTTCCACCGCGCTCAGGCTAGGATATAGCATGAGGTTTTCAGGGATGTACGCCAAAAACCGTTTGGTTTCCAACGGGTTTTCCTGAACGTTCAATTGGTTGATAAAGGCACTCCCCGAACTCGGGGCGATAAAGCCCAGCAAAAGGTTGATGGCAGTGGTCTTACCGGCACCATTGGCACCCAAAAGGCAGTAGATATCGCCCTTCTTGACCGAAAGTTCCAGTTTGTCGAGGGCAGTAAAGTCGCCGTACATTTTTGTGAGATTGTTCGTGATGATCATAATTATCCATTTTATACATTCTGATATTTTAGATGTTCTACCCTTTTCATTCGAAGGAACTTGAAATCGCATGGTGTAAGCCATATTGGGTAAAATCCGGACCGGAGGTTTAAACCGTCGGCCCGGGTTTATAGTATCCACTTTAGATTTAATCGTGATCGTGTTCGGCATCTTGGTCTCCCTCTATGGAAAAACCGTTCTTCATCATGCTTTCCACGGGCGCATCCAGTTCAATGGTGTGCACATGCTTTAGCTCATCGATTTCAAGTACCTTGATCTGAGTCCTGTTCGGCGCAAGCACATAGAGGAACTTATTGGAGGTGACCAGAACGGGGCTGGGATCGTCCATATTTCTTAGGGTTTCGGTCTCGGAAGCTCCTTTTTTTGCTGTCAGTTCGGGAAGATCAGCCATTTCAACGATCCGATCCACAATCGGGTCACCGGTATGCCCGTCGAATACCCGTATCTTGTCGTCAGCGGTATGTACCAAATAGTACTCCCCATCAAAGCTGAACATATCGCCGAGAACATCGTCTCCCGAATAGAGGTTGCTCAGGGATTTGCTCTCTGGGTTTACCATAAAGACGCCCAGATTGCTAGACCGTGCAAAAAAGACATCGGCACCTCCATGTCCCTTAAGGGTGCCCAACCAGTTGCCGGATTCTGAATTAAGCCCCTCAGCATTGGGTATCAAGTCAATATTGTCTTGATCGTCTACGACTATAACGCCATCAGTAGAACCAAAGGCTCCGTAGCTACCATTGTTAGCACTCCCGTGAATCCCACTTACTTCGACTCCTCCATTGTCATCTATCACAGCTCCTTCGCTAGTTACATACTTAACCATCTGTGGCCCCCATTCATACCCATTTGGAGGATTATCACTTTGGAATGTTACGGCAAAATTGCCACTGTTCAATCTGATTCCTACACCGTGGTGAGCTACAGTGCCTTCTAGCTGAAAGGTCTCGGGCTGGTAAGAAGGGATTTCCAGTTGGGCTTCGTTGATGTAGGAGATGGATCCATCACCATCGTTAAAGATCAACATATGGACTCCTGAACTGGTGAAATGGGTAGGAACTAAACTGTTCAATTCTGAATTGGCCCATCTGGACTCTTGTTCGTGCCCATGATCGTTATGGTTTACGATACCGGAATCAAAAAACCGGACTTTACCGCCCGCCCTATCGACTGCGGTAAGGTAACGGCCCGAATTACTGGTGTAGTAACGGGCATCTTCTACCAACGGCTCTTCCACGGTATATTTGATTTCGCCCGAATCGGCCTGCATCACCTCCAACTTGCCTTCGCTCATCAACGTAAGCCGTACCCAATCGCTTTCCATATCTTTGAACGCCACTACTTCAGGTTCGGGTTCGGGCTCCGGTTCCGGATCTGGATCTGGAACAGGTTCTTCCGCCATTGGTTCTTCAACAACAGGCGTATTGTCATCACTGCTACAAGCGGTAAAGAAAGCGAGTGTAGCTACTAAAGCGTAAAATTTTAAATTTAATCGTTTCATAATAGTAATTGTATTTAGTTATTAAATTGATTTACTGAAATATTTCCATTGGTGTCCTCGGCCCAAACCACGAGGGTATTGTTTGCCAAGCTTTCTAAAAAGTCGGTATCGCCGCCCAGCAATTGCCCCATATCCAATTCTTGGGTATCGGGCAGGGCTTCACCTTCGTTGCTGCGAAATTGATGTGGCCAGTTAGACTTGCCCCAAATCCTTTCTTTGACAATGCTGCCTTCTTGCCAAGGATTGTCCGTGTTCGGTGCTTCTATATAGATCCATAGAAAAATCAAATCGGAAGAGGCCTCGTGCGCGATGTTCCTAAAAATCCGCCCATCGATACGGTTGGTCGACACATCAGTACCCGTGAAGTCTACCTGCGGAGCATACGGCTTGTTCAGGTATAAGGTGGTGTGATAGGTAGTCGCATCGCGATAGTTGGTCTCGTTACCTTCAACATCGGTAGCCTGAATAGAAAAATGGTAAGGGCCGCCCAGAATCAGCTCGTCCGATTCTAAATCCGGATTCCGGTCGTCCAAATAAATGCTGGAGGAATACGTAAACCGTTTATCATCGGCAAAACTATCGGTACCAATCACCTGATTGTGGTTGAACAACTTGAATTTGGAATTTCTGGCCGAAGCCGATTTGCCATGCGTATGGCCATCGAAACCGCTGTGGGACTCGATTTTTACCTCCCGAATTCCGGAAGCGTCTTCAATGCTAAAGGCAACGGGTATTTCAAGCACGTTGGCATCCGTCTTAAAAAAATACTGCGGTTGCACGCTCGCCTGTCCGGCCGATGCTATTATACTTGGCGCGGACAGATCAATGGCATCCTCGTCGTCACCTCCCTCTTTTAAACAAGAGGAGAAGAAAAGCAGGCTACATAAGGGAATTACAATGTGTTTTCTCATTTGTCATAATTTTTAAATTCAACTTCTTTTTCAATTTTTTTTTAGTTCATAGCCTGATATTTTTTAGAATTAGATAGCTATAGGTATTTGTAATGAAAACATGATATTGCGTCCCTGTTCGGGCAAATTCAACAATCGGTATCGACTGATATGATTAAAATATGCCGTATTCAAAAGGTTGTTCGCACTTAACCTGAATTGCACCTCTTGCTCACACAGTTTTACCTGAAAGCCCAGGCCTGCATCAAGGATAAAGCTGTCGGGCGTGTCCCTTTCGTTCCTGTCCGTTCTGTTCTGCTCAAAATTGTATCGGGCCGATAAAAAGACATAGCTCTCTTGTACGGATTTTGATTTGTTGAAAAGGTCATATTCCAAACCGGCCACGGCCGAGGGCGGTGGGGTCAACGGCAAGGGCAGGCGACTGTTCAGATTCAGGTTCTGGACAAAATCGGCGGCCAGATCGGCCTGTAACCCAAACGGGAACTCATAGCGCGCCGTAATCTCAAAACCGTTGAAAATGGCATTGTCTTGGCGGTATTCCCAAAGTGTGCCACCAGAGGCCAAAGGGGAAAAATTTCCGGTGGGTGCCAAATAGATATAGTCCGTATAGTAGCCATAGAAAGCGGCCACTTCCAGAAAGAAATGCTTGGACTTGTGCAAGTAGGTTACATCGGCCTGATACCCTCTTTCCATTCCTAAATTCGGATCTCCTATCTCATGCCTGAAATTACCATGGTGCACCCCGTTGCTAGAAAGTTCTATAGCGGTAGGAAACCGAAAACTATTGCCCAAATTCAGTTTTAGATGGTTTTTTGGGTTCCTCTTATAAACAATCCCCATTGCCCCGCTGATGTTTTCAAACTGTCTATCGAATTCCGGGGTTCGCTCATCGAATTCACCTGTGGGCATTAAGGTGCCCCTATCATAAATAGGCTGTAAATGGCGTTCAATGGCATGGGTGCCAAGGTCTGCACGGATACCTGCGTTCATCGTCCATTTGGTGGCTAAATCGAACGATTGGTAATGAAATAGTCCGACCTGGAACGTATTAAAGACGGACAGCAGAAATTCAAAACCATCCTTTTCGTTCTGCATGTACTGCAGCTGTCCCCCGAACAAAATTTGATGATTTTGGTTAGGGTTCATCTCATACCGCAGATTGGCCGTATAGGTATCGAGATAAAGGCCCAATGCCAAATTGGATGTAGCTAGTTCGGGCGCTATGCCATGGGCACCGGGAAAGGATAGTTCTTCCCTAATGTTACGCTGATAACCCAAATCGACCTCAAAACGTGCTGCACCGAGGTTTACCGTAGTGTTGCTGGTTACCATGTTATGGTGGTTTTCTTGCCGTGGCACATCGATATCCCTGAATTGACCGTTATGCTGAAGGTTATAGGCCCGTGGCAGCCCAATAGCACCTGTAAAAATGCCCGCTTTTTGGTTGAAACTGGAAATCCGTAAACTGGAAGACACCTTTTTAGAGCGGTAACCTACACTACCGCTAAAATGCAGTTCCTCGCCCGAAGTATTTTTCAGCCGGTTATCGAAGATGGGCAGGTTGAAGCCCGCGTACGTAAATTCATCGGAAGGAACGGTATAATCGCCATAATCTTGGTGTGTGCCCCTGGCACTGTAAGACCATTTGTGCTGTCTTCCTTTATATTCGAAGGAAGTGGAAATCGCCCCGTTGTTGGATTGATAGGATGAGCTAAGTTCAACAGTATTGCCATCTTCGGGCAAGGTCGCATTTTCCTTGATGTTAATGACGCCGCCTAGGCCGTCAGAACCAAAAAGCAGCGATGCCGGCCCCTTAATAACTTCTACATTATCGATATCGAAAGGGTCAATTTCAAGGCCGTGGTCGGCGCCCCATTGTTGCCCCTCTTGCTTTATGCCCCGATTATTTACCAAGATGCGGTTAAAGCCCATGCCCCTGATTATCGGTTTGGCAATGCCTACGCCCACGTTCATCGTATTCAGGCCCGGCAATTTGGCCAAGGCTCCGGAAAACGTACCCGTGCTGTTTTTGACGATAAAATCCTTATCGATCGATATCACCGACTGTGAATTATCAACGGCCTTCTGTAAAATACGGGATTGCGTTACGGTCACTTCCTCCAAATCGGTAACGGCATCGATCATTGTAATTTGGAGGGAAAAAAATTCTTTCAACCTTTCTAGCGAAACGCGCTCCGTTTGATAAGCTATATGACTCACTTCTATAAACGAAATCGAATCTTTTTCCGAAATGGTCAAAATGAATTGCCCGTCCGTATCGCTTACGGTATATTTCCCAACGGGATATACCACAATGGTGGCCGCATCAACAGGAATTCCTTCCTCGTTCTTAATGTATCCCGAAATCTGCTGGGAATATCCCGAACAACAGCATAGAAGAGCAATCGCCAAAAGGGGTCGACTTGATAAGTTCGTAAGCATTAACTTGGACATTAATTTTTATATTTCATTGTTTTTAAATTGGCATCGAAAATGGAGAAGGTATGCCGAACGGCCTGTTCCCAATAAGGTGCCTCATGTTCCCCGGGCAGCACCAAAAAGCTGAAACGGTCGGTCTCGGTCGCCAGTGCTGCCACAAACTCGAGGGCATCCCCATAAAAATCATCCCTAGTGCCACAATCGATATGTATGTAGGGCATCCTCTTCGACTCTAATTTAGATAGGAGAGTATAAGGGTCGTACCTAGTCGCATCTGCCTTGGTCTTGAACACCAAGCCTTTTGGGGTACGCTCCTGTTGAGTTCCAAATCCTTTGATGGGGATGGTCGAAGTATCGTCGCTCCAGAGCTGCGGACTGTTCCAGTCCAAGGTATCCCCTGCCATTTCGGCCATGATGTTCTTACAAAAATTAATCGCTCCTGCACTGCTGAATACAAACCCAAAAATTTCCGGATTTTTTAGCCCCACTGAAAGTGCCCCAAAACCGCCCATGGAGAGTCCACCGATGCCCCGGTGTGCCTTATCCTTGTGGGTTCTGAATTTTTTATCCACGTCCGAGACCAGATCTTGCGCCAACATATCTTCCCAAAGGTGCGGTCTTCCATCGGTCTGCCCAGTCCAGTTTACGTACCAACTGTTGCCCCCGTCGGGCATTACGATAATACAATTGTGGCGTGTAGCCAATTCCAAAGGGAGTTGGGCATAGCTTATCCACGAGATATAGTTGCCGGTATGGCCATGTAATAGGTACATGACGTTGTACCTGTTGTCGGAATTAAAGGAATAGCCATCAGGAAGTACAGCTTTATAACGGACCATCTGCCCGACCGCTTTGCTATAAAGGCTGTCTACGGTCACGATGGGCTCCTGCGCCGATAACGGACACATGCTAAAAACAGTTATCAGCAGGACTATAAAAAAGAATTTCGGTGGTTTTTTCATCTCAAGCCTCTTGGGGTTGCGTTATCGGCCAATTGTCGTGTTTCGGCCATTCGCCCCTATTCCATGCCTTTATTTCATCTTCCGTTAATAGACAGGCCTCCAATTGTGCCGTAATTTTTTTCGTATCGATGTGCTGCCCGATAAAGACCAGTTCTATCTTACGGTCGCCAAAAGGGGTGGCCCATTCCGATTCGATCAATTTTTGATTGTTGACAAAGGCGGCATAGTTGATGCGTTCCGTAAAGGGCATCGAGGCCCACCATACCCCAGCGGGATCGGTCTTGAGCGATCCGCCCGCAGAACTCCAGATCAATGCCTGATCTGAACGGGATGCAATCCAAAAAAGCCCTTTGCTACGGATGATGGAAGGAGGAAAACGTGTTGTTGCAAAATCTAAGAAACGCTCTTGATGAAAAGGTTTTTTACTGCGAAATACGAACGATCCGATACCATATTCTTCCGTTTCTGGAACATGTCCATTTTCGAGCTCCTGGATCCAACCTGCCGAGGTCTCGGCCTCCTCAAAATCGAATAGCCCCGTGTTCAATACTTCCCGTAAAGACACTTCTGAATTTTTGGAAGGGAGAATGCGGGCACCGGGGTTCAGTTTGTGCAAAATATCATACAGGTTGCGCAGTTCTTCTTCGGTGACCAGATCGACCTTGTTGAGCAAGATTACATTGGCAAACTCCACTTGGTCCGTCAAGAGATTTACAATGGTACGGTCGTCGCCCTCGATATTCGTCAAGCTACGGGAGGTCAGGTAATCGGGACTTGAAAAATCCTTTAAAAAGTTAAAGGCATCGACCACGGTGACCATGGTATCGACATAGCTGAAACGGCTTAGGTCAATAGTACCGTCCTCGCTTTCGAAACTAAAGGTCTGTGCCACGGGTATAGGCTCGGAAATACCCGTACTTTCAATAAGTAGATAATCGAACCTATTTTCCTTGGCCAGTTTTTCGACCTCAACCATCAGGTCTTCGCGCAGCGTACAGCAGATACATCCGTTAGACATTTCTACGAGCTTTTCCTCGGTACGGGAAAGGGTATTCTCATTTTTTACGAGCTGGGCGTCGATATTCACCTCGCTCATATCGTTAACGATTACGGCCACTTTAAGGTCTTCTTTGTTGTGTAGGATATGGTTAAGTAGCGTGGTCTTGCCAGCACCCAAAAAACCGCTCAGCACGGTTACCGGTAATTTTTTCATTATCAGAATCTTTAAGTTGTAAACAGGTCTTGACGGAGAAGGATTCTCCGATCGCAATACAACAGGGATACCAATGATTTGAAAAGAAATGTTCTACAACTTCATATACCGGTTTAACCAAATATGGTCGGAACGGAAATTATGCAGATCTGAAAAATCTATATTAAATTGTAAAAACAGTAGGAATGAACAAACCGTAACTATCCCCGTGAAAGATTCGGGGGCGGTTTGTTGTGAAAATAATCGGAAAGAAGTGTTTTTTTATAAGGCGCTTTATAGTCCGTAAAACCAGTATCGGCTTTTTGTACTATAGGCCTTGTAATTTTAAATTCAGTATTAGGTGCAAAATCAAGTATTAAACCTTTTTGGGCATTGGCGATAAGCACACATTGCTCGCAGTGAAGAACCTCATTATCCTCAGATACATGTGACATGGCATGCAAGCCTACTACCCTGAACAACAAGAATATTGTTAGGAAAATAAGGGAGATGCTATGTTTTCGAACTGTTTTCATCGATAATTAAATGCAGCCTGATAAATGAAGTGCATAAAAAATACTTTTGTTGGCACTTGTGCCGTATTGGTAAAAGTCATGTTGCGGAATACTACCGGGATTGGATTTTTTAGGATGCCTTTTCAGTTATTGGAAATAGGCATCCTTTTTTTATTAAAATTCCGTTATTGTACCGTAACGTTGAAGGCTGCCGTAATATCGGTCTCTCCACCTGCGTCCGCCAATCCTGTATTCGGTTTTTTAGGTTCATGACGAAGGGTAAAGGTTAGGGTTCCAGAACTTGCCGCACCCGCTGTTAGGGTAAATTCAGTACCCAAGGGGTTGCCATCGCCGTCAAAGTTGGCATATTCGGTGGTAGCGTCAAGTCCGCCGCCGATAGTATAGAAAAACTGGTGCTCGTCGTCTTCCTCTTTTACTTCTACGGTAATATCTTCCGCAGGAGTTTCAATTTCGTTCAAAAGCACTAGGCTTCCGTTATAAATGACACCGGCCGCCAGATTTCCCGAAACCGTAACAACGGGAGCGTTCGGGCCGTCACCGTCTAGGTCTTGGGTCTGCAAGGTAACGGCCGTTCCACCGCCCTCGGGTGCTAGAGTGACCGTCAAGGTGGTTATTACTTCCTCTTCGTTTACTGGATCTGGGTCATTATCATCATTGGAACAGGCGGTAGATAATAGGCCTGCAAATACTGTCAGGCTTAAAAATTTCAAAATTCTCATAGTTTCTTTTTTAAATATTAATAATTGATTGTAAAATTTAATTGTTCCCCGCTCTAGCGCATTTGGTTCTGAATCAGAGTAGAAGCCATTGCCATATTGATTATGATCGGCGTAAACGTCTACCAGTTGAAAAAAAATTTCGTAAAATATAAAGGAAAATGGTTTAATAACAAGCAGCACCGATAGTGCACGCGTGTATATACAAACCTTGAAATCAAACGAAAAGCAGTCCGTTTCTAGCTAAGAAAATGTGGGGGTGCCCTTAATTGGGTATTGGTTTTTTTGAAGGAATCAATCAGTAGGAAAGAAAAATACTTTTCTACTTTAAAGGGAATAGGAGGTGCTACAGGCTCCGAATAAAAGACAAGGTCGTAATTGAACGAGGCCAAATGAAAATCGCATATTTGACAATCGGCAACATATTCATGGATGTGGGTGCTCTGCTCTTTACAGTCAATTTGCTCGTGCCCTTCGAAGATATGGGAAAACTGCAAGGCAGTCGGGAACATCAATGCACATAATAGCACTAATGCAGCGATACTCTTTCCTATTTGTTTTCCTGTATCCACTAAAACTTCGTCTTATAAATAAGAATTGAACTGTAAATATATAAAACAAAATTTGGAGAAATCCTTTGTGAATAATTTTATTTTTTACTCTCTGCGCGTAAATGATTTTTAGGTTCATTCATTTTTCATCAGAGTAGTTCCGTCAATTAACATTTTACCGCACTAATTCTGCAAGAACTAAATACTTTAGTTATAAATTAAAAATTTGTGCTGTGACAGGAATTTTAATCTTGGCAACCAATAATTTCATTTTTTAAACAACAACAGATTTGTTGTACCTATGTTGTACCCATCTAAAATAAGAAAGCCTTCCGATTTCTCGAAAGGCTTGCTATCACTAAGCTCCCCCTCTTGGGCTCGAACCAAGGACCCTCTGATTAACAGTCAGATGCTCTAACCAACTGAGCTAAGGAGGAATAATCTCATACTAAACCCTTAAAAAAGAATCACTTTGTTCAGCGGGCATGCCCGCCGGAACTATGTTCTTTTTGCGTAGGCGGGTGCAAATATAATCGTTTTTTAAAACTCAACAAACAAATTCAGCTTACTATTTAGACATCAACCATCGGTATAAATCATTGCCATTCGCAAATAGTATTAATGCCAGCAGCAAAAAGAAGCCGATCATCTGGGCATATTCTAAAAATTTATCACTTGGTTTTCTTCCGGTAACCATTTCGTAGAGCAAGAACATCACGTGCCCACCATCTAAAGCAGGAATGGGCAAGAGGTTCAATACCGCCAACATAATAGAGAGAAAGGCCGTTCTGTCCCAGAAAACCTCCCAGTCCCAAGTATTGGGGAAAAGCCCTCCGATTGCGGCAAAGCCTCCGACACCTTTGTATGCCCCCGTATCTGGATTGAATATTTTTTTCAGCTGCTTTAAATAATCCGACAATTCATCTACGCCTCTATCAATACCTGCAGGTATCGACTCTATAAATGTGTACTTCAGCGTTTCGACACGTAAAAGGCCTCGTTTTTCCATCTCTTTCATGGGTAACATGGCCGGGCGAACCCCTATTTGGGCAGAATCGTTAATAACAACCGGAATCTGCTTTCGAACGTTATCTTCACGAACAACTGTCAAATCTATTTTCTGGCCCCTATACTTATCTAATATTGGTTTGACTTCATCAAAATATTGAATTTCCTGTCCAGCTATGGTTACGATTTCATCTTTGGACTGTAGACCAGAATCTATATTTAAAGATTCTGCCGAAACTTCACCGACGACAAAGGGGAAACGAGGTCCCAAGAAACGGGCGCGGTCCATATCATCGATAAGCGTCGAAATAAAATCAACGGGTATTTCTTGTTCGATAGTGCGGCCATCTCGTTCGATCGTAATGGAATTACCGTTGATAATATCCATGAAAATCTTATCAAAATCTTCGATTTTTTCGCCATCGACAGCAATGATTTTATCACCCGTTTGAATACCGATTTCATCACCAAATTTCTTTTCGGTAACATGAACCCCGTCTTTTAGGCTGTCCGCAGGTATAAATTTATTACCGAATGCATATGCCAGCCCGATGTATATTACTAGCGCAAGAATAAAGTTTACAGTTACCCCACCCAACATAATAATCAGTCGTTGCCAGGCCGGTTTGCTTCGAAATTCCCATTCTTTAGGTTCCTCTTTCATCGCCTCGGTATCCATACTCTCATCGATCATACCGGCAATCTTCACATATCCGCCTAGCGGAAGCCAGCCAATACCGTAAACAGTCTCCCCGATTTTCTTCTTGAAAAGAGAAAACTTTACATCAAAAAAGAGATAGAATTTTTCGACCCGGGTCTTGAATAACTTAGCAGGAATAAAATGTCCCAGCTCGTGAAGCACTATCAATAGCGATAGGCTTAAGAAAAATTGTATGGTCTTGATCAGTATCGGACTCATTTGAGTTTTCTAAAAATTAATCGTGCAAAAGTACACTTTTAACATCGCTAAAAAAAAGAAACTATAATCGGCCGCGGGTTTTTAAGAAACATTTAGTACGCCCCAATCATTACCAGTTTGAAAGCTACTTCGTACTAACGTATCTTTGCAAAAAAGATTATGCGATCGTTTTTTGGCAAATACAAGTTTTTTGGTTTGGTGCTGCTTTGCCTTTCAGCGGTTATCATCTACTTGTTCTATAACGCCCTACAACCGAAAAAAATGCTCGCGGTCTACCAACCTTCTATGGTGAATCCCGAACTGGTCGATAGCACGTTACAATACGTAAAAAAATACCACACTATCGCCGACTTTTCGCTAACCAATCAAAACGGAGAGGCCGTTACGCAAGATGATTATAAAAATAAAATCTATGTCGCCGACTTTTTTTTTACTACTTGCCCTACCATCTGCCCGATTATGACCAAAAACATGGCCGATATTCAAGCCCGTATCAAAAATGACAATGATGTGCTCTTGTTATCGCATTCCGTAACGCCGCAAATCGATTCCGTTGCACAACTGAAAAAGTATGCTTTGGAAAAAGGGGTAGATGATACGAAATGGAACTTGGTCACCGGCGATAAAAAGCAGATTTACGAACTGGCCCGCAAGTCGTATTTAGCCGTTAAGGAGGATGGAAACGGAGGCCCATACGATATGATCCATACCGAAAATTTTATTTTAGTGGATAAGGAGCGTCGTATTCGCGGATTCTACAATGGCACTAAGCAGGATGATATCGAGAGGTTGATGGAAGATTTAAGGGTATTGAAGGGTTTGTATCTTGAAGGTGAGCAATAAACAGTTGGCAGTTGCAGTAAAAAAAATTAGGTTCGGTTCTGTCTTCGGGCAATTCAACGTTAATGGCATACACCATTTTGCTTCTGCCTTAAACTTTGAACAGCACTCCAAAGCAGTTTTGAAACTTGAACTAGAGTACTGCCAACTGCTACTGCATACTGCCAACTTTTCCCAGCGCTATCGCAAGTTTCTTTTTTTCGACCAAACGGCCATCTATTCAATAATTTTCCATTAAATTTGTCCTTACTTATAATCAATCTAAATAAAAATTAGTGTACTTTTTTCATATGGGCATTCGAGAATTTTGCGGATTTTATTTTTTTCTTTATCAAGGCAAAAATTTTAAGCATAGCCCTAGCTACGGTTCAAAATTTTAACGATGGGAAAGGGAAAAAGGAAGACACAAAAACTTGAAGGTTCATTTGAAACGGGTATGACTACGGTCGCAGAACTTCGAAGAGGGCAAAAAGGAATTATAAAGGAGTTCGCCGATGACATCCTCCCCATAAAACTTTTAGAATTGGGTTGTTTACCGGGCAACCAAATCGAATTGGTTCAGATTGCGCCCTTGAACGACCCTATATACATCAATGTAAACGGCTCTCACATTGCCATTCGTCGCGAGACGGCATTGCTCATCGAACTTGATGTTATAGAAGATACTGCCACACTATGAGCAAACAGATCAACGTTGCCCTCATAGGAAACCCCAATACCGGAAAGACCTCCGTTTTCAATCAACTTACGGGCCTGAACCAAAAAGTGGGCAACTACCCTGGCATTACCGTTGAAAAGAAAGAAGGTATTTGCAAACTACCGCGCGGTGTTAAGGCCCATATTCTCGACCTTCCGGGTACATATAGCCTGAACACGACCTCTTTGGACGAAAGTGTTGCCGTTGAGCTATTGCTTAACAAAAACGACAAAGACCACCCCGATGTGGCCATTGTGATCTCAGATGTCGAGAACCTGAAGCGCAACCTGCTCTTGTTCACCCAGATCAAAGACTTGCAGATACCTGCCATTCTGGTAATTAATATGGCCGACCGCATGTCTCGCAAAGGTATTTCGCTAGATATTCAGTTGTTGGAAGATAGGCTGAACACCAAAATCGCCTTGGTCAGCACGCGAAAGGGTACTGGTATCGGAAAGCTGAAAGAACTGATAGCCGACCATAAAAATCTTTCGGCCGTACGAAACGTAGATACGACCGTAATCGATCCCGAATATTTTGAAAACCTGAGGACGACTTTTCCCAAGCAAGATCTTTATAAACTTTGGTTGGTCATTACACAAGACGTAAATTTTATGCCCATTGAGAAGAAGTTGATAAAAGACAGTTCTTCTTTTTCCACCAAATCAAAATCTGAGCTCAAACGATTGCAGCAAAAAGAGACCATTCTTCGCTATCAGTTTATCAATGGTATTTTAAAGGAAACTTATAAGGTCGATTTGGCCGCTGCTAAAGGTTTTAGGGCGACCCTTGATAAAGTCTTGACCCATCGGGTTTTCGGCTATCTTATCTTTTTTATTATTCTATTGACCATATTTCAGGCAATTTATGGCTGGAGCGAATACCCAATGGATTTTATCGACGAACTTTTCGCATCGGCCAGCGAATGGGTCAAAAGCACATTGCCCGCCGGTGTGTTTACCGACCTTCTTGCGGAAGGTATTCTTGCCGGGATCGGCGGGATCGTTATCTTTATTCCGCAAATAGCATTTCTCTTTTTCTTTATTGCACTTTTGGAGGAAACGGGCTATATGAGCCGCGTCGTCTTTTTGATGGACCGGATAATGCGCCCCTTCGGCCTAAGTGGAAAAAGTGTCGTACCCTTAATTTCAGGTACCGCCTGTGCCATTCCCGCGATTATGGCTACCCGTACTATTGAAAGTTGGAAAGAGCGTCTAATCACTATTTTGGTGACCCCTTTTACTACCTGTTCTGCACGTCTGCCCATTTACCTAATCATTATTGCCCTAGTTATTCCCGATGGTAGAATCTTCGGTTTGGGCTATCAGGCATTGACGCTAATGTTGCTTTACCTTATTGGTTTCGGGGCGGCGATAATTTCGGCCATGATCCTGAATAAAATTCTCGATATCAAAAGCCGGACATTCTTCGTAGTGGAAATGCCCAATTACAAACTTCCGCTCCTAAAGAACGTAATCTATACGGTTTGGGAGAAGACCAAAAGTTTTGTTTTCGGGGCCGGAAAGATTATTCTTGCCATTTCTATCGTATTATGGTTTTTGGGATCTAACGGATATTCGGAGAAATTTAGAAATGCCGATGAAATTGTGATACAGCGCATTGATAAAGAAGGCTTTTCGGAATACAACCAATCAAACATACAGAAAGAACTGGCTAGCTATCGAATGGCATTACAAGACAGTATTGTTTCGAAAAGTTATAAAATCGATGCGACTGCCGTAGAAGATTCCCTGCAACAAAAAAAGTCGAACCTTTCGGAGAAAGCCCTTCAACAAGAAATTTCAGGTTATAAATTGGAAAACTCTTATATCGGTAACCTAGGAAAAGCTATCGAACCTATCGTAAAACCCCTCGGCTATGATTGGAAAATCGGTATTGCCGTTTTGACTTCCTTTGCCGCACGAGAAGTTTTCGTCGGTACTTTAGCGACCATTTATAGTGTAGGTAGTGATGAAGAGGATACGATTAAAAATAGAATGGCCGCAGAGGTGAATCCGAAAACGAAAAGGCCCTTGTTCAATCTTGCATCGGGCATCTCTTTACTGCTTTTCTATGCTTTTGCCATGCAATGCATGAGTACTTTGGCCATAGTAAAAAGAGAAACCAATACTTGGAAGTGGCCGGCCGCGCAGTTAGTTTTTATGAGTGCTTTTGCCTATATTGTTGCTCTGATTGCCTATCAGGTTCTTAAATAAAAAAAAGAAGGTAGAAGACTAAAAACGTGGCAGTAAGCAATTGCGTTGGTAGTTTTTTATGAAATAGAAAACTCTTTGATAAGAATTTTAATGGGACTAGCTTTGGGTCTAGATTCTTAGATCTGGTCTCTTGATTCTTAATATCCTTTTAAAACAGTAAAATGCTTCAAAACATACTCACCTATATCGTTCTTGCCATCGCCGTTGGTTATTTGGTCAAGAAATTCTTTTTACCTAAAGCCCTCTTCATTTCCAAAAAGAATGAGGCCAAAGCCTGCGGACAGGATGATTGTGGGTGTCATTGATATGAATATCTCAAAGTAATTCGCGTTTAAACAAACCATTACCTAGGCAGATCTGAATATAGAAGATTACTTTGAAATTTGCTTTCTTTTGGCCTTTTTGAACGAATCGATATTCTCAAAACTATATTCTTTAGGGTGTCTCGGGTCAGGTTTCAGAGAAACCTTTCTTGACCAGATTATACTCATGCTACAATGCCCGAACTCTTCAGTGATTTTACCGTAACAGGCATATATGCCACGCCCGTTTATGGGGTATTTATCTACAACATTGGTAAAATGTACGGCATCGAAATAATGGCCGTCCAAATCTACGAAAGTACTTAGGCGCATATTCTTACCGTGCTTCGTTTTATTGAAGCGCGTATTCACCATTATTCCATAGAGCAATAAAGGTTTGTTGATATAATTGGCCATATCCTTTGCTTTTAGCTCGCTTTTCAGTTCTTCATCGGCCAGATCGAAATAATCATATAACGGGAAACCCAATAATTCCATTTGGTCATAGGCATCTTCGACCCAACTAAATTCAAGGGTAGGTATTTTGACCTCAACTTGATCCATTTTGAAAAGCATTGGGTTAATAGTCCTTGTTTTATTGGCCTTGATCTTAAAGATAGCAGACCACAATAATTCAACTTTAGGCAGTTCGGTAAAACGAAATGCACCTATTCGGATAAGAATGGCCAACTGCTCAACACTTATCGCGACCCTATCGATAAATTCGCCTAAAGAAGCGAACTTTCCGTTCAGCCTTCGTTCGGTCACAATTCTTTCAACCACCGAGGATTCCAAGTTTTTAAGGAAGCCAAAGCCCAAAAAAATATCCCTTCCCGTTATGGTGTTTATATTCTCGCTCCTATTTATACAGGGGGCATGAATATTTCCATTACACATTCTTGCCTCATGAATATAGTGCTCGGTACTATAAAACCCACCTCCGTTATTGAGTACGGCAACCATAAATTCCAATGGAAAATAGCATTTTAGATATAGGCTTTGGTAGCTTTCGACCGCATAGGAGGCTGAATGCCCTTTGGCAAAGGCGTAGCCTGCAAAACTTGCGATCTGTTCCCAAACCTCAAAAGTCAGTTCATCGGAATACCCTTTTTCTCGACAATTTGAAATGAATTTTTTCTCCACGTCAACGAACTCTTCCCGTGAACGGAATTTACCGCTCATACCCCTGCGTATAACGTCGGCCTCACCCAAGTCCAAGCCTGCGAATTGGTTCGCTACTTTCAATACGTCTTCTTGGTATACCATAATACCATAGGTTTCGGGCATTATTTTCATCAGTATGGGGTGTGCCTCTTTTCGACGTTCGGGTTCACGGTGCCGTCGTATATATTCATTTTTCATACCTGAAGACGAGACTCCCGGTCGAATTACCGAACTTGCGGCAACCAGGCCCAAATAGTCTTTAACTTCCAGTTTTTTCATCAGGCCGCGCATAGCGGGACTCTCAACATAATAGGCGCCGATAGCCATACCCTTACTTAACATTGTATTGATACGGATATCGTTTTTGAACTTATCGATTTGATTGATGTCTATTGGTGGCCGTTCAGGGCGGTTTTCATTAATTATCTGGATGGCATCCTTGATTTTGGCAAGACCCCGTTGACCAAGAATATCGAACTTAAAAATACCGACATCTTCTGCGATAATCATGTCGAACTGAACCGTAGCGAAACCCTTGGGCGGCAAATCGGTCGACGAATAATAATGAACGGGGTTGTTCAATATCAAGATGCCCGCGGAGTGCACACTCAAATGATTCGGAAAACCTACAATTAGCTTTCCATATTTCAATACCAAAGTGCTGATCTCGTCCAATGACGATTTATGGAAATTTCCGTCGCTCAACCTGTCGATTTTCTCTTTGGGCAAGCCAAATACCTTTCCAAGTTCACGTACGACACCGCGATACTTGAAGGTATTGTACGTAGCCAATAAAGCCACATTGGGGAAGCTTTCGAAAATATATTGCGTTATTTCTTCCCTGTCCCTCCAATCAAAATCGATATCAAAATCGGGTGGTGAAGCCCTAAACGGATTTATAAAGCGTTCAAAATATAAGTCGAGTTCTATCGGGTCTACATCTGTTATTCCGATAATATAGGCGACTATGCTATTGGCACCACTTCCGCGGCCTACATGAAAATAGCCCTTTGATTTGGCATAGGAAACGATATCGTGATTGATAAGAAAATAGGATACAAAATTCAAATCGCCAATGGTATCGAGTTCCCTTTTCAAACGGGCCTTGACCGTTTCGTCGGGATTGGAATATCGTATCGGCAAGCCTTTTTCACAAAGTTCAAAAAGACGTTTGAAATCTTCTTCCTTCGATTCCCCGAATACTTGTTGATTTTGTGAGATACGGCCCTTACCAAAACTGAAATCGATATGGCAGTCATAGAGAAGAGCCTTTGTGTTTTCTATAATGTGCGGAAATTCAGCATAAATGTTCAATAACTCTTCTACAGGTAACATCTTTTCGGAAAAGCTTCCTTCTTCCGTTTTCAGTAATTTACTCAGTAAAATATTGTTATCTATCGAACGCA